>Ga0209830_10000552_pt1 | contig 38807 bp, 28 predicted proteins | sample ArcticOcean_MG_C_12_FD_187439 | JGI IMG/M metagenome (GOLD analysis project Ga0209830, IMG submission 187439) | Marine microbial communities from western Arctic Ocean - ArcticOcean_MG_CB8_130 (SPAdes) (version 2) | ecosystem: Environmental > Aquatic > Marine > Oceanic | place: Arctic Ocean...
TATATTCATTTATATTCTTCTCTTACTGGACTAAAAACATCCATTAATTTACAATTAGTCAAAGCTTTTCCGGAATGTCGAACATTTGAAGGAATTACAACAACATCACCATCAGAATATATATTTAGTTTTCCATTTAATACAAACTCAAAATTTCCTTTAACAACGTGCATGATTTGTTCATTAATATGCTGATGCTCATTCACTAAAGACCCTTTTTCAACTTCCCAAAACACCCAGCTTATTTGTTCGCCATGCACAAACTTTCCTTTAATACCAGGAAAAACTTCTCTTTGTTCTATTTCTTTTAGATTCATAACTATGTCAATTAAATCTAAGTTATAAAAATATACGTATAGTTAACGAACAACTAATGAAATGAAAAAGATAATTATATTTGATCTGATCATTTTAGTAAAAATCAAATTATAATGCATATTACTTTCAAAAAAATATTTAGTCGTTTCGTTGGTTATATTCCATTTATAATTTGCTTCATAATACTTTGCTATAGTGAGACGTTTAATTCAATAAGTTCTTTAAATGGCTTAACGCAATTAATTCTTTTTATAATTATAGTTAGCATTCCTGCACATATCACTAAAAGGATGTCATATGTTGACATAGGTTGGCCCTGGGGACTTGTTTGTATTGGTGCTATAGTCTTAATGAATGGTGACGGATATTGGTTAAGAAATTATATTATTTCAGGGATGTACATATTTGCTGGGTTAAGGATGGGTATAGGAGCTTTAGTATTAATGAAAAATGGACACTTAAACAAAGAATTATCTAGATATGAGTATCAAAGAAAAAGATGGAAAAAATCAGGGTATTCTAATGATGATATTTCATTACAATATGAAATTATGATACAATGTTTTGCTAATATTACTTTCTTGGCATTACCAGCAATAATACAAAGTTATAACCCTCAAGAGTACATTTCTCCATTAGAAATATTTGGCTATATTTTATGGATAATATTTTTTGCAATTGAACATATCTCAGATTTACAAAAGCAAAAATTTTTAAAAAAATCTTTCTTAGAAGGAAAGAAAAATCAAGTTTGCAATGTTGGTTTTTGGAAGTATACGCGTCACCCTAATTATTTTGCAGAATGGATGCTTTGGAATTCTCTAATTATTTCATCTTTACCATCCTTATTCTACTTTTATTCAATTGAATCGCAATTAATTTGGATAGGAATGCTTGTATCACTTATTTACATTTCAAAAATAATGTACAATACTCTTGTTTACTATACTGGAGCTATACCTTCTGAATATTATTCATTAAAAAAAAGACCGAATTATAAAAAAATTCAAAAAAATACCAATATGTTTTTCCCTGGATTTCCAAAACAAAATAATAATGATACTTAGATCTTTTTAGATAGTTTTTCTAACGTTAATCCTTGAACTAATATTGAAAATAACACAACTGAATAACTTAAGAAAAGAAGAAGATCTTTACCTTGACCAAGCTGGTCTGGTAAATTAAGAGCTAAAGCGATACTTAACCCTCCCCTTAGACCTCCCCATGAAATTATAAATGCTGTTCCTTTTTCAAAAGTTTTAAAAAAAGAAAGAAATTTAATTGGAACGAATACACCAATAGATCTAGAAATCACAACAATAAATATTGTTAAAATTGAAATAATTAAATAGGTTGAGTTAAAGTTTTGAAAAATCGGAATTATGGCTAACCCTATTAAGATAAATAATATCGCATTTAAAGTTTCATCTAAAAGGTGCCAAAATTTATACACATAATCTCCCATTGCTTTTTGTACTCCAACTTCTCCACTTTCAGTATCAATATTTCTGTTTAAAAATAGCCCCATCATCACAACTCCTAAAGGACCAGAAAAATGAAATTTACTTGAAATTATTGAAACTAATAAAACTAGAGAAAGAGTTATTAATACCTCTAATTCAACATGTTCATTTTCAACATATTTAACTAGTTTCAGACCTAGATATCCTAAAAGACATCCTATAAAAATTCCACCAAACACTTCATTAGCAAAAAGAGAACTTACACTTCCTATTGTTATATTTTCAATTCCTGATATTTTAACTTTTAAAAGAGTTAAAAAAACAACTACCCCTATCCCATCATTAAATAGAGATTCTCCAGCAATTCTAGTTTCAGTAGTAGGTGATAATTTCATTTTCTTTACAATTGAAAGAACTGCAATAGGATCTGTTGGAGCTATTAAAGCTCCGAATAACAAGCAATCAACTAAAGTCAGACCTAGTGTGTTTAAACCAAAAAAAGGTTGCTCAATTAACCAAAAAACTCCTAGCCCAACTGCAAAGGTTGAAAAAACGACGCCAAAACTAGCTAACAATAATATTGTGAGTTTATCTTTTAGTAACTGATGAACATTTACACTTATGGCTCCTGCAAAAAGAAGAAAAGGAAGCATTATGTCGATCAATAAAACACTAAAATCAAAACTGTTATTCATCTCAATAACTGATTCCAAAAACTCTGGAAAGATTAAACCAATTATTAAAATAAATACAGATAACCCAATAGCTAAAACCATCAAACCTATAGTTTGTGGTAATTTCAATAGCCTTAAATTAATTATTGAAAAAAAAGAAGCTAATAATAAAAGTATTCCTGTAAGTTCAAGTACGTTCATGTAAATAAAGATTGGTTATCTATAACTAAAATAGAAAATTATAAGAATATTTAGAGATTTATTTTTTGTTTGGAAATAACAGCATCGTTTGTAACAAAAGGCATAGCCATCATATATTCAGATCTAGGCTTAATTTCAAACAAAGTATTTGATAATAAATCAAATGATGTTTCAGTCATTATTAGAGAAGGTTTTATTTCTTTATTAATTACCAAATCAATTTTCAAGTTATCATCATAGGGAGTATAATAGTAAGTGAATAAATTTCTTACAGATTTCAATTCATCCAACTTATTAATAAAAACATTTTGAATTCCAATATTTTCAAAACTGAGTGGCTCATCTGAATAAAAACTAATCATGTTAATTGAACGCTGAGGTTTTATTATTAGCGTAATGTATCTTAAACCTTCACTAAGAGAATCTCTAACCTTAACAATATTAGATGGTTTAACAATTCTGTTATCAGTTTTATTATAATGTTTATATGAATTATTATACTTACTGGGATAAGTTCTATCATTTAAATTATTTTGAACTGTATAATCTTCAAAAAATTGTTTTGTAAAATCATCTAAAACATGATCATAACTTGCCCAATAAGACTCGTTTTTGTCAACGTCATTAATAAAAACTATACTATTTGGTTTTTTGTTGTTTTCATTGTAGTCACTATTAAATGATGCGATTAAAAAAAATAAAAAAGAACAAAAGCCTATTGCTTTTATACATAATTTATTTGAACAAATTGATTTAAAAACAGGAATAAGAAGACCAAACATTAGGACAATAAATAATCCTGTAATAAATAAATTACTTAAGCCTAAACCAACAGGTAACGTCCTTAATTGAGGTGCAAATATATAAACCAAAGGAATAGAAAGTAAAGTAGATAATACAACTTTTAAACTGTCATAGTTTCTTAAAAAAATCAATAGACCTAACACTATTAACGCAAAGTATACTGGTATAATAAAAAATGCTGCACCTTTTAAATAAATAAAAAATAAAAAATTTATAATAATCCAAAAAAACAATGGAGCGACAAGCAAATCAACTCCTTTATGTTTAACAAAAAATGATTTATAAATTTTAAATACTATCCAAAGGTTTAAAAACGAGAAGGCAATTATATATTGATAGCCATTATAAGTGAATCCATGTAAAATATCATTATAACTTGGATGTAAAAGAACTATTAATTTCCATAATAAAAAGGAAATAACCATACACGTGACAAGAGAACTTAAAAAAGGAATGAATCCAGTATTAATTGATTTTATTGACATTTTAACTGTTTTAATTCCAATAAAAAGTAAAAAAGTGAAAATTATAACTGAAAAAATCAACAGTGGAAGAATCCATGAAAAAGGAAAATGTAGTAGAGTAACAAAAGGGAAATTTGTATAAACTTGATCAATGTCACTGTTTAAATTTGATAAGTCTGAGTAAGCAAAATAATTTAGTGTAGTAGTGAAGTAATCTGCTTGATGAAGCAAAGTTTCTATATCTAGTCTTTCAAAAGAATCTTGTTCTGTATGGTAATCAAAATGATCTCCAATAAATGCGAAATTCAATCCATTTATATCGCCATACTCTCTAAAAATTGTCAAATCAGTATCGTTAGGCAGCATCTTATAAATACTATACATTAAAGAATTTGCTACAGGATAGTTTGGTTTAGCTTTAATAAATTCAGATAAAAGTTGACTATTCTTCCCGTTTGTTTCCATCAACATATAACTAGGACCTCCACTCCCTCTTGCTTCATAATTAATAACCAATCCTATATTACTAGCCAAAGGACTATAATCTACAAAGGCCTGAGCTCCAAGTAAACCTATCTCTTCAGCATCAGTAAAAACAATGTGAATATCATTCTTAGGTTGTTTATTTTTTGCTAAAAATGCTCTAACTCCTTCTAAAATAGCAACAACACCTGAACCTGCATCACTTGCTCCTAATGATGAATGATGTCTAGAATCATAATGCGATAACAAAACCAAGGATTTGCCATCTTCATAACCTTTTATAGATGCAGTAATATTAGCAGTATTTGTAGAAGACCTCCATTTACTTATAGCTACTTGATTTTTAACTTTAGCAATAAGTCCCATTTTATTTAACTCATTCACTATATAATTCTGAACTATTAAATGACCTTTAGAACCAGTATAATGAGGTTCTTTTGAGATTACTTTTAAATGACTCAAAGCATTTTCAATTGAAAATTCAGTATCTGAGTTAAACTCATTAGTAACTTTCGAAGGAGTTAAATCAGAATAGCTCCAATAAAATGTCAGAATTAATATAATTATAGAAATAAGCGAGGTGTATTTTTTCATTATTAACTATCTATTGAAGTTTATAAAAGTTTAGATTCAACTTAGTTAAAAACTTGTACAATGCCTAGATTTAATTTAATATATTCGATTAAAATTAACCTTTAATAACTATATATGAAAAAATTATTTCTATTAACAACTGTGATTTTATTTGCAGCTTGTCAAACACCAACTACTCCTACTGAACCAAAAATGTCTAATGAAGATATTTCTAGTGCTCTTAAGGAAAATGCTGTAAAACTTCAGGACGCTATTCTTACTCAAAACCTGGAAGAATTCAACAAGTATGTTGACCAAAACATTACTTTTACAACAGGAGAATCAAACTTAAAAGAGTTTATTGTGATGAACACCGAAAGATTAAACAACGAACAAGAAACTAATTGGGGTTCGTTTGAGTTAAATGATATAGATGTAAATCTTTCACCAGACTCTACTACAGCTGTATTAACTTTTTATGCTAAAGGAAATTACACTATTGGAGAAGGTGATGTAATAGACTACAGCACAAGAGCTTCTTCAGTATGGGTTTCAACTGAAAATGGCTGGAAAATAATGCATTCAAACTGGGCGCCTTTTGGAGGTGGCAATGGTATTCCTGAATAACATTACTAATAGTTTTATTTAAAAAACCCCTTATAAATTATTTGTTTATAAGGGGTTTTTTAAACCAATCCACTGCTTAATTCCTATATTTAAAAACAATGAATACATTAATAGTAAAATTCAAAATAGCAAAAACTACTATTAAAATATTTTTAATTGTATTTGCTTCTCAAAGCGTTCTATCATGTGTATACAATAAAAATATAATACCACCAATTAATCCTGTACCTACCAAACGGCAGTTAGATTGGCAACAAATGGAGTACTACGCATTTATCCATTTCAATATGAATACTTTTACAAACAAAGAGTGGGGGTATGGTGATGAGTCTCCTTCAACTTTTAATCCAAGTGAGTTAGACACTGATCAGTGGGCTAAAATAATTCATGAATCTGGAATGAAAGGAATTATTATAACTGCAAAACATCATGATGGATTTAGCTTATGGCCAAGTTTATACACGGAACACTCAGTTAAAAATAGTCCTTGGAAAAATGGGAAAGGAGATCTGATAAGAGATTTAATGAAATCTTGTAAAAAGTATAATTTAAAATTAGGAGTGTATTTATCTCCATGGGATCGTAACCATCCTGATTATGGAAAACCTGAATATCTAAATTATTTCAGAAATCAATTAAGTGAGCTATTATCTAACTATGGTGAAATATTTGAAGTATGGTTTGATGGAGCTAACGGAGGAGATGGGTATTATGGAGGAACTAATGAAATTAGGCATGTAGATAAAAAAGTCTATTACCAGTGGGAAGATACTTATAAAATAGTCAGAAACTTACAGCCGAATGCTGTAATCTTTAGTGATTCTGGACCTGATATTAGATGGGTTGGAAATGAAAAAGGATATGCAAACGAAACATCTTGGTCTAATTTATACAGAGATAGTGTGTACACAGGGATGTTAGATTACAATCGATTTTCTGCAGGTCAGGAGTTTGGAACACATTGGATTCCAACCGAAACAGATGTTTCAATTCGCCCAGGCTGGTACTATCATTCAGATCAAGATTCCAAAGTAAAATCATTAGATAAATTAGTAGACATCTATTTTAATTCAGTTGGACTAAACAGTGCATTATTATTAAATATACCTGTTGACAAAAGAGGGCTTATTCACGAAAATGATTCCCTAAGGCTAAGTGAATTAGCTAAGTTTTTAAAATCTACGTTTTCTAAAAATCTTGCGCTAAAAGGAAAAATAAGTACATCATCAAATAATGTTAAAAATTACAAAAAACATATTAATGATAATGATACAAACACATATTGGTCTTCAGAAAATGGTGACGATAAATGTAAAATTGAAATAAACTTTAATAAACCAATTAATGCTAATGTTTTAAAAATATCTGAACATATAGCTTTAGGCCAAAGAATAAAAAGTTTTCATTTTGAAATAAAATCGGAAAATCAATGGAAATCGATAAAAACAGGGACAACTATAGGTAATAAACGATTAATCAGATTCACTTCTAATGATATTGACGCTATAAGAATTACAATTCTTGAAACTAAAGGTAAACCTGCAATATCAGAAATTGGATTATACAAAACTCCAACATTAAATTGATTAAAGAATTATTATATAGCCATTGTGAATCTAGTCTTAGATGTAGGTTAATAAATTATAAAAAACGTAGTGATGAGCTTTATGAGTCTTTGAATTCAGAAACTAAGAGTAGCGCTGGAGACAAACACGAAACAGGAAGAGCTATGATACAAATAGATAGAGAGAAGAATGGGAAACAAATTAAAGAAGTTGAAAAAGAATATGAATTATTTTCAAAAATAAACAGTAATGTGGTTTTAAATTCTGTAGGATTAGGCTCTGTAGTAGTATCTAAAGAAAATCAATACTACATAGCGATATCAGCTGAAGCATTTGAATATAATTCAAAAACTTACTACTGTATTTCAATAAAAAGTCCAATTGGATCACTACTTTTTGGAAAAAAAACTGGAGATATTGTTGTTTTTAATGATAGAAAAATTGAGGTTTTAGAAATTTTATAATGCGTAACGCTGAGGCCCTCCCCTTCTAATTTCTTCTGAAGCAAAATCTTCAAATTTTTTAAAGTTTAATCTAAAAGCATTAGAAAGCTTAAAAGCTGTTTTATAATATTTCTGGTCATTATTCCAAGTTGCTCTAGGGCTAAGGATTTTAGTTGGAACACCCGGGCACTTTCTAGGCTGAGCGACACCAAAAACTGAGTGAATATGATATTCATCATAATTGTAATCTCCTAAATCTCCGTTTAAAACAGCATTAATCATTGCTCTTGTGTATTTTAATTTCATTCTAGTTCCAATTCCATAAGGTCCCCCAGTCCAGCCTGTATTAACAAGCCAGACATTAACATTATTATCATTCATTTTAGTAATGAGCATTTCTGCATATTTTGAGGGATGAAGAGGCATAAACGGAGCACCAAAACAAGCTGAAAAAGAAGGTGTAGGTTCTATTACACCTGACTCAGTTCCTGCTACTTTTGCTGTATATCCAGAAATAAAATGGTAAGCAGCTTGACTAGTAGTTAATTTAGAAATTGGAGGTAGTACACCAAAAGCATCTGCTGTTAAAAAAAATATATTTTTAGGGTTACTTGCTATAGATGGAGTTTTAATATTTTCTATATGATTGATAGGGTAACTTACTCTTGTGTTTTGAGTGATTGAAATATCATTATAATCAACTACTCCATTATTATCTATAATAACATTTTCTAAAATAGCACCCTTTTTTATAGCTCCAAAAATTTGTGGCTCATCATTTTTATCAAGATTAATAACTTTAGCATAGCAACCTCCTTCAAAATTAAAAATTGAATTATTTTTATCCCATCCATGTTCATCATCTCCAATCAACTTTCTATTAGGATCTGTTGATAACGTGGTCTTTCCTGTCCCTGATAAACCAAAAAAAATTGCTGTTTCACCTTCTTCATTGACATTAGCAGAGCAGTGCATTGGCAAAGTATTTTTATCAACTGGCAAAATAAAGTTCAAAACTGAAAAAATTCCTTTTTTAATCTCACCAGTATACCCAGTCCCACCAATAAGAGCGATTTTTTTAGAGAAATTAAGAATAGCAAAATTATGTTGACGTGTCCCATCTCTATTAGATTCAGCCATAAAACCAGGTGCATTAATAACTGTCCAGTCTTCTTTAAATGAAATTAATTCACTTTGAGATGGTCTAAGGAACATATTATATGCAAACATATTTGACCAAGGGTATTCGTTTATAACACGCACACCTATCTTATTACTAAGCACTGCGCAAGCAAAGCAATCTCTAACATAAAGGTCTTTACCATTTAAATATTTAATTACTCTACTATACAGCTTATCAAAATCAGAAGATTTAAAAGGGATGTTAACATCTCCCCACCAAACCTTTTCTTCAGTAATCACATCTCTTACTATAAATCTATCCATTGGAGACCTTCCTGTAAACTCACCAGTATTCACAGCCAAAGCACCAGAAGAAGTTTCAACTCCTAGTTTATTTTTTACAGAAATTTGATGAAGTTTTTCTGGTGATAGTTGATAAAATACATTATTTGATTTAATTCCGTAAGATGATAGAGATATGGTCTTTGTTTGATTAGAAGCCATTTATCATATTATTTTTGATCCAAATAAAATTATATAAAATATATGCTTAAGAATATTTAATTTAAAAAGTTTTAAAGCTTTTTATTAACATATAGAGAGATTCCATATAAAACAATAGTACTCCAAATTACATAAAGAAAATGTGAACTCGGAATCCATATATAAGCAAGAATTAAATTGCTGAATAATAAAAAACCTAATACAGTTAAAATTCTCTTTCTAACAATATTAATTTCAAGTATTTTATTTGAAGAAAAAGAAATCAATAAAACACCAATTCCTAAAACATACAAACCTAAAAACCTATATATCTGAGTTAAATATGCATTCAATGTTTGATTTCCATTTATTAAAAAAAGTTCATCAAATGACATGTTTAACCTTTCTTCATTTGCTATTTGATCTAAAATCCAAGGTTGATCATGTGAAAGCCACCTTATTCCACAGACAATAAGAGTTGTAGAAATTAAAATCAATGGTATTTGTAAAAACTTTAAATTAATATTAGAAATCATATGTACAATATAATAAAATCATAATTAAATTATATATTTAAAATAATATGAAAAAAATAATAATTATTTTGTTGATTTTTTTAGTGTCCTTTTCTTATTCTCAAAGTAATACTGAAAAAATTATTTTTGAAAGTGCTAATCCCTATTCATTTAATGATATAATTAGTAATGCTAAGGATGTTGAAAGTCAAATAGTTTATGGAATATTAAAAGTTCCTTTTGACTCTTTAAATCCATTAAAGAAATATCCTTTAGTCATTGGGGTTGCTGGAAGTCTAGGTTGGAAAAGTCATCATTACGAGTACTTAGAAATGTATCAAAGTTCTGGCTTTGCTACATTCGAACTAAATAGTTTTAAAAGTAGAAATATTGAGTCTACTGTTGGTACTCAAAATCAAGTAACTATTGCAGCTATGGTTCTAGACGCTTACAAGGCATTTGAAAAGCTTGCTGAACATCCAAACATTAACAAAAATAAAGTCTCAATTACTGGATGGAGTCTTGGAGGTGGTGTGGCATTATTTTCAGGGTGGTTGCCATTAAAGAATGCTATAAATAAAGATCTTAATTTCGCCTCTCACCTAGCATTTTACCCTCCTTGTTTTATTGAGCCAGAAAATTTAAATTTTACTCAATCACCTATTCACATACTTATTGGTGAAATAGATGATTGGACTCCGGCACCGCCATGTATTAACTTAGTCAATAAATTGTCTAGTAAAGCAAATATTAATATAACCGTTTATGAAGATTCCCACCACGGATTCGACAGAGAATCTCCTGTTGAAATAAACAAGAATGCCTATAGTTTTAAAGAATGTCTTTTCAAATTAAAAGATAATGGAGATATTTTAATGAATTATCTACAAATACCAATGACTAATTCATTTCTACAGAAAATAGGATTTTTATTTTGTACATCTAGAGGGGTTCATATAGGAGGAAATTCTATTGCTAGAAAGAACTCTTTTGAGTTTTCTGTAGATTTTATGAATAAAACACTTAGATAATTATTTCTATTATCTAACAATCTCAAAGCTATGGTTGATTTCAGTCTTTTCATTAATTGTTGCTCCAACTGAACAGTATTTATCTAAAGAAAGAGAAATGTATCTTTCAGCTTCATTATTAGTAAGGTCAGAAGAGTAAATAATGTATTTAATATTTATTGACTTAAAATACCTAGGAGGATTATCAACTCTAGTGCTGATAGTTTCTGCTTTGATATCTTTAAAATCTCTTTTTCTTTTTTTTATCATTGAAACTATCTCAACTGCAGCGCAAGTTGTTAAAGCGGATAGTAAAAGTTCCATTGGAGATAAATGAGATTTCTTATCTGGATCACACATATCTATTAAAAGCTTGTTGTTAGAATTGTTTTCTACTTCAAAAGTATCGTCATTAACATAATTCATTAAAACTTTAAGACTCATATTTAAATTTTTTAATTATATCAAACTTAATAGTTTTAAATTGTAATCAATATTATTATCTTCTTAAAAAAACAATATGCTACAAAAGTTTGGAGAAAAGTTTACTGACTTATTTAAAAAAACCATGCCAGATTCTTTTGTATTTGCCTTGGTTTTAACATTAATAACTGGACTTTCAGCTATACTTTTTCTAGAGTCAACCCTTTTAGAAATACTAGAATCTTGGTATAAAGGATTTTGGGGTTTATTAGAGTTTGGAATGCAAATTACATTAATTGTTGTAACAGGATACAGTATAGCTTTAGCTTCTAGTACCGACAAATTATTAAGTAAAATATCAGAAAAAATATCAAGCCCATTACAAGTTTACTTAACCGTTATAGTATTAGGTGTTTTACTTTCTATGATTTCTTGGGGAATGGTTATAATTGTTGCTGTTTTAGCAAGAGAATTAGCATTAAGAGTAAAAGGAATAAATTATCCTTTTTTAATTGCTTGTACCTATTTATCATTTACAAGCTGGGTTACAGGATTATCTAGTTCAATTCCTTTATTAATTAATACTAAAGATAATTTTTTAATAAAACAAGGAGTATTAGATCAAGTCATTTCAACTTCTTTAACCTTAGGTTCAAGTTTGAATTTTATAATCATTTTCATATATGTGTTTATTGTTCCGCTTATCGTATTTATACTGATACCTAAAAGCAGTAAAAATAAAGAATTAAAAGATCTGATTATTGGAGATCAGCAAGATGTTAAAATCAGCATAAAAGAAGAGGCTTTTCTATATAGGTCTAAGGAAAATAATTTGTCTGACAAATTGAATCATAGTAAAATTCTTCAAATTTCAATATTTATAATGGGTCTTTCCTACCTGATTTACTATTTCAGTTCAAATGGCTTTGATTTGAATCTTAATATAATGATTTTCATTTTCATTATACTAGGACTTGTTCTTCACCAAACTCCTAAGAGATATGCAATATCTATGAAAAGAGCAAGCAATAATGTTTATGGAATTATATTTCAATTCCCATTTTATGCAGGAATAATGGGGATTGTAATGTATACAGGACTTGGAGAAGCTTTTTCAAATTGGATAGCATCAAATGCTAGCATTTCAACATTTCCATATTATTCATACCTAATTGGTGGTATAGTTAATTTTGCAATCCCATCAGGCGGTGGAGAATTTGCTGTAATCGGTCCAAGTCTAATTGAAGCAGCCAAACAACTATCTGTCAGCCTTCCACCAGATCAAGCATATAATTATATTTCAAGAATAGCTTTATCAATGGCTTACGGAGAATCTTTAACTAATTTATTACAACCCTTTTTTTTATTAATTGTTTTACCCGTAATGGGATCTGGAACAAGAATTGAAGCTCGAGATGTCATGGGCTATTTAGTGGTTCCTTTTGTAATTCTTTTTATATTGGAATCATTATTAATACTATATCTCCCTATATAGAAAAGGATACTTAATTGCCTTTTTATTTGTAAATCTTCTTCATAAAATTAACCTTGGTAATGGCTGAGGCTGTTATAAGACCTGAAAAAAGCGCACCTCCTACTCCAGCAGATACGATATCTTGACCTGTCAAGTATAAACCTTTAATTGGTGTTTTAGGCCTTAAAAATTTTTGACTAAATCGAGTTGGTGTATGATCAATACCATATAACTCCCCTTTATTGTAATTAACAAAATTTTTCGTGGTTAAGGGACTTGACAATTCACAACAATCGATCTTACCTTTCAAGTGAGGAAGTTGATCATATAAATGATCTAAAAGTCTGTTAGTGATTTTCACTTTTAACTTTTCATAATCCTCTCCCCTTTTCATCCATGAAGTGCCTTCCCATTTTAAAAATCTTTCATAAGGTAATAAAGTGATAACATCAATAGTACTTTTATTAGGATATCTAGATTGCCAAGAAGGATCTTTAGATGATGCAAAAGAAATATAAACTAAGGGAAATTCTGAATCATTATCTTTTAAATATCTAGAAACAGCTGAATCATGATCTAAATCTTTTGGATAAATCCATAAGTTAGATTTAGGAAGCTTCAATTCTTCAGAAGTGCCGTTTAAACCAATATACAGACACCCATGAGCAACTGACGGAGTAACTTTAGTTAAGTTTTTATCAAAACCATGTTTAATTCTAATCTTTTCATTGATTAAATTATTGTAAGTATGAAACACTCCTGTTCCACTAATAATAAGATCAGAATAGAATTTCTTTCCATCACTCATTACAACTCCTTTAGCTGTATTGTTTTCAATAATAATACTACTGACTTCAGCCTTTGTAAGAATAGTTCCTTCAGAGGATTCAATCACCTTATCAATTGTCTTGGCTATTTGTGAAGAACCACCTACAGGAAAACTACCACCATTAAAGTAATGTTTTACTACACTAGCATGCATAGCAAAACTACTTTGTTTAGGAGGAAGTCCATAGTCACCATATTGACCTGTTAAAACTTTAATTAACTCCTTGTTTTCAGTTAGCGAACTTATCACTTCATATGTTGTTCTACTAGAAAACTTTAAATATTCTTTTCTTAAAAAAAAACCTAAAAAATTACTCAGAAAATTTGGCAAAGATTTATCTAAATAAAATTTTTTCATACTCTTATTACTATCAAAAACTAACTGAACATAATCGTTAATAGCTTTAACATCATTTGGAAAGTACTCATGCATTTTTGATTTAAAATTCTTTACTCCTTTTACAAAGTCATAAGTTTTATCGCCAATGACAATTTTGTCATAAACCTCACCCATATCAGCCCATTTAAGTTGATTGTTTGAAACATAATCAAACATTTTTCTGATTGGGGTATTAGGATTTTGAACTTCTCCTATATAATGAATACCTACATCCCACTCGTATCCTTTTCTTTTAAAAACATGAGTAAATCCACCTGCTGTATAATGCCTTTCTAGTACAAGAACTTTTTTTCCTTCTTTTGAAAGCAAAGCAGCAGTTGTTAAACTACCCATTCCTGATCCAATAATTATTGCATCATAGTTCTCACTTAACTCTACTTTTTGTTTATATGATTGAATCATAAATAAATTTTTATTAAATTATATATATTCAACAAGACATTCTTGTTAGAATGTTTTAAAAAACATTATATTTGCACATATCTTTATAAATATATTAATATATTCCGCACTTAAATAAAATACAAATGAATTTAGTAATAGAAAACCTCACAAAGACATACTCTAATAAAGTAAAAGCTATAGATAATTTAAGTTTAACAATTGGAAAAGGAATGTTTGGCTTACTAGGACCAAATGGCGCTGGGAAATCATCACTAATGAGAACTATTGCTACACTTCAAGCTCCAGACTCAGGTTCAATTATATTCAATGAAATTGATGTTCTCAAAGATCAATTATCACTGAGGAAAATATTAGGATACCTTCCTCAGTCATTTGGAGTTTACCCTAAAATGTCAGCCGAAGAATTATTAAATTATTTTGCACTTTTAAAAGGTGTTTCAAATAAAACTGAGCGTGATAAGCTAGTTAATGAACTTTTAGACATTACCAATCTTCAAGATGTAAAGAAAAAATACGTTGAAGGTTACTCCGGAGGTATGAAACAAAGATTTGGAATCGCTCAATTACTACTTAACAATCCTAAACTAATTATAGTAGATGAACCTACGGCCGGACTTGATCCAGCAGAAAGACAAAGATTTTTAAATGTATTAAGAGAGGTTGGGACTAACTGTACTGTTATTTTCTCCACTCACATTGTTGATGATGTAAAGGAACTATGTAACGATATGGCTATATTAAATGGTGGAAGAATTTTAAAACATATCAAGCCTGTTGACGCAACTAATGAAATTAAAAATAAGATTTGGACTAAAACTGTTACTAGAGAAGAACTTGAGAAGGCAGAAATTGACTTTAATATTTTATCTTCTAACTACAATGTTGACAATACCTTAACAATAAGAGTATACTCTGAAGAAAAACCTTCAAAAGATTTTAAGAAAGTAGAACCTCAACTTGACGATGTGTATTTCATTGCCCTTAAAGAAGATCAAAACAGTAATTCTTAAAAAACCAATTAAATGTTCTTAACTATATTTTTTAATGAAATTAAGTATTGGTTTGGAAGACCAGCTTTCTACATATATTCTTTTATATTCCTTTTTATAGCATTAATGATGTCTGGTGCTGCAGCAGGACTGTTTGATTTCTTGACCGTCACTACTGGTTCGTCAAAAATTGTTAATTCCCCACTTGGAATAACTGGGTTATTTGGAGGCTTATCAGGTATTCTTATTTTTCTATACCCTTCCATAATTGGAGTTTCGGTATATAGAGACTACGAAAGTCAAATGCATACTATACTATATTCATATCCTTTTACAAAGCTTCAGTACTTATTGGCTAAATTTTTTAGCGGAATTTTTATAGTGAACATAATCGTTTTAATAGTTGCTTTTGGTATAGTGTGTGGTTTTGTTCTTCCGGGAACAAATCCAGATATTATAGTCAGTTTTGATCTCAAATCTTATACAGATGTTTATTTTATATACATACTTCCTAATATGCTTTTTATGGGAGCTATTGTATTTGGAATTGTCACTTTTACTAGAAACATTTCTGCAGGTTTTATAACCGTGTTAATTTTACTAATCTTACAAGTCCTATTAACAAGTCTATTTGAGGATCCTGATAAAAGATTTTTAGCAGCTATTTTAGATCCGTTTGGAGATTCAGCAATTCAATATTATACAAGGTATTGGACTGTGTCAGAACAAAACGAACTATACCTGCCAATTAAAGAAGTTTTAATTTACAACAGATTACTATGGGGTGGTATTGGTGTTTTAATATTCACAACTATTTATAAAGTTTTTAGTTTCAGCCAAAATGCTTTTACTTTTTCATTTAATAAAAAAGAATCAAAAAGAGTTGTCAAATCAAATTTTGGAGGAATTATTAAAATTAATTTACCTAAAGTTAGTTTAGATTTTTCTTTTAAAAACCAACTGAAATCACTTTGGAAACTATCTAATATTGATTTTTTCTTTATTATAAAAAGCTGGCCATTTATTTGTATTGTTCTGGTTGGATTATTAATTAATTTAATTGGACTCTTCGAGCTTGGAAATGTATTTGGAACCGCCACTCTTCCAAGAACATGGAGAATGCTACAGTCGGGTTCTACTTTTACTCTTGCAATAAATATCTGTACATTTCTTTATGCTGGAATATTAATTCATAGATCACGAATTTCTAAAATAAATCAATTAGTTGATGTTAGTCCTACCCAAAACTGGGTCCTTTTTGGTTCTAAGTTTCTTGCAATTTTTAAAATGCAATTAGCTCTTTCATCACTTATAATGATCACAGGATTAATATTTCAAACCTATAAAGGATTTTATGATTTTGAAATATCCCTCTATATATATGAACTAATCGTGTTAAATCTTATCTACTTTGTAATATGGTCTTTTCTTGCATTTCTTGTTCAAACTCTAATTAGTAATCCTTATGTGGGCTTATTTTTAATGATTGTACTTTTAATTGGTATTCCTCTTATGGGTTTAGCAGGTGTCGAACAGGCTATTTTTAAATATAACCAAGGTCCTGGTTTTTCATATTCTGACATGAACGGATATGGTGATACGCTAAACAGATATTTTATTTATAAAATATACTGGCTATCACTTGGTTTTGTCTTTTGCATATTAACATCTCTTTTTTATTTCAGAGGAATACCTAGTAGTTTTAAGCAGAGAATTCTTATTGCCAAATCTAGATTCAACGGAAAATACCCCTTTTTTATAACGCTTTTCACTTTAATGTTTATTTCGATTGGTGGTTACATCTATTACACAAATAATATTTTAAATAAAAGAACAACTTCAAAAGAGAGTGAATTACAAACTGTAGAGGGAGAAAAAAAATATAAAAAATATGAAAATTACAGTCAGCCTAGGATAGTTTCAGTTAAAGTGAATGTGGATATATTCCCATCTTCAAGAAATTTAAGTGCTTTTGGTGAGTATTTAATGGTTAATAAAACTAAACAGGCTATTGATAGTATTTTTTTAGATCACAATGGACTAATCAGCACCTTTAAATTTAATAAAGAAACAGACCTTGTTTTGGAGGATACCCTTTATAATTTTGATATATATAAGCTAAAAACCTCATTATATCCTGGAGACAGCCTGAAATTATCATTTTCAGTCAAAAACAAACCTAATACTCTATTGAGAAATAATTCTCAAATAATATATAATGGCACTTTTATAAATAGTGGTATTTTTCCATCTCTTGGTTACTCATTAGGAGAATTAACAGATGATAAGACAAGAGAAAAGTATGATCTTCCTAAAAACAAACTAAAACCACAGCCGTCAGATTCTACAGCACTTGGCAATACCTACATCGCAAAAGATGCAGATTGGATTGATTTTGAAGCTACAGTAAGTACTTCAAAAGATCAAATTGCGATTGCTCCTGGTTACTTACAAAGAGAATGGATTGAAGGAGATAGGAAGTATTTTCATTATAAAATGGATAGCAAAATATTAAACTTTTATGCTTTTAATTCTGCAAAATATGAAGTAATTAAAGATAAATGGAATGATGTGAATTTAGAGATTTATTATCATAAAGGTCATGAGTATAACTTAGATAGAATGATCAAGGGAATGAAGGCGGCTTTGGATTATTGTAGTGAAAACTTTAGCCCTTATCAACACAAACAATTAAGAATAATAGAATTCCCTAAAACTGCAGGTGGGTTTGCTCAATCTTTTCCAAATACTATTCCTTTTTCAGAAAGCATTGGTTTTATAGCTGATGTAGATGATTCTGAAGAAGGTGGTAATGATTATGCGTTTTTTGTATCTGTTCATGAAGTTGCGCACCAATGGTGGGCTCACCAAGTTATTGGAGCTGATGTACTTGGATCTACTATGTTATCAGAAAGTTTGTCAGAATATGTTTCTTTGAAGGTGATTGAAAAAAATAACGGAAAAAGTAAGATGCGTAAATTCCTTAAAAGATCTTTAGACACATATTTAACTCAGAGAACTTTTGAAAGTAAAAGAGAAAATGCGCTTATGTATAATGACGGACAAGGATATATTCATTATCAAAAAGGGTCATTAATATTTTATGCTTTGAGTGATTATATTGGAGATAAAAAACTGAATTCTGCACTTAAAAAATATGTGAAAAAAGTAGCTTTCCAGGAGCCTCCTTACACGACTAGTATTGATCTTGTAAATCATATAAAAGAAGTTACTCCTGACTCACTTACTTACTTAATAAAAGACATGTTTGAGACAATTACTCTTTATCAAAATAGAGTAATTGAAACTGATTTTGAAGAGCTTGAAAATGGCAAGTTTAAAGTGAATATTGAATTTAAAGTAAGTAAATACAGAAACAACGAAAAAGGCAGGATATTTTATGGAAATGAAGAAAGAGATTCAATTACTTACAAAACAGATAAGATGAAAAAACCAGAGTATTCTGTGTTTTTAGCTGACTATGTTGATATAGGAATCTTCAGTAAAGATGATCAAGACAATGAGGTTGAGTTGTATCTTGAAAAACATAAAATAACCTCTATTCACAATAAAATTTCAATAATAGTCGATAAGAAACCTTCTGAAGTTGGTGTTGATCCTTATAATAAATTAATAGACACAAATTCAGATGATAATAGAAAAAAATTGGCAGAAGAAGCTCTAATAGTTAACTCCTCTAAAGAAATGATTGTTCAGGTTATTTTGATTCTTATTTGGTTATTAGCTATTTTAAATATATTTCCGATTCTATCACTTAGAAAAAAAATACTAAATGAAAAGAAGACAATTTAGCAAGCTACTAACTTCTGCATCTTCTGGAATTATTCTCTCTAGTGGATACTCATATAATAGTTTAAAAGAAAGAAGTAAAAATGGTATTTCACTAGCACAATGGTCATTACATAAAATGATCAAAATAGACAAAACATTAAACCCCATAGATTTTGCACAAAAATCTAAAGAACTAGGTTTTGATGCAATTGAATACGTTTCTACTCTATATAGACCAGCATTAGAAAAGATGACAATTTCTAAATTAACTAAAGAATTAAAAAGCAACTCTAAAGAGCATGATATAATAAATCTTCTAATTATGGTGGACGATGAGGGTTATTTATCTTCTAGTAATCCTAACCAAATCATAGAATCTGTAGAAAAACACAAGAGATGGGTGGAAATGGCCTATGAATTAGGCTGTCACTCTGTTAGAGTTAACTTAGATGGAGAACAAGATTTGGATAGATGGAAAGAAAATTCTACTAAGGGATTAACTTTATTAAGCGAGTTTTCACAAAGTTCTAATATTAATATTATTGTTGAAAATCACGGCAGCCATAGTTCTAATGGGAAAGCATTATCTGAAGTTATTAAAAATGTAAATTTAGAAAATTGCGGAACATTGCCTGACTTTGGTAATTTTTGTATTAAAAGAGAAAACAATAATCTTTACAGTGGACCTTGCGAAATTGAATATGACAAATATCAAGGAATGAGAGATCTTATGCCCTATGCAAAAGCAGTAAGTGCGAAATCCTACGATTTTGACGAATTTGGAAATGAGACTACAATCGATTTCAAGAAAATGATGGATATTATTAAGGAATTTAATTATCAAGGTTTCTTAGGGATTGAATATGAAGGGAATATGCTTTCTGAGCTAGAGGGTATTGATTTAACAAAAAATTTAATTCAAAAATACAACGGCTAAATATTTATTTAATTCTTAAATATTTATAAAAATCCTAAGCTACAGTTCCTTAAATTTCGTAGTGATAATGTAATTGAAATATACTTTAATTATAAGTCGTTTTATTTATAAGAAATAAATTAAACTTTTATATTTGTTTGAATTCATACTAAGATTTGCATACTGTGATTAAAAAATTTATTGTTTTCTTTTTTTTGTTAGGTTTTGGGTTTATTGGGTTAGCGCAACTTAGTAAGGTGCATTATGTCCCACCATTAACAAGCGGACCATCAAATGCTGATCCACTAGATCAATATTTTTACATATCAACTCCAATGAATGGAGATGTTGCTTTTACTATTAAACCAGTAGGTGGAGACGTCTCTAGTTACATAAACGGGCAAGTATCTAATTCAAGCCCATATAAATATACTATAGCCTCATCAGGTTACTCACAATTATTTCAGGATCCCGCAACTACAGGTGTAGTCACTAGCGATAAAGGATATATAATTGAATCTCAAGATGTTATATATGTTTCCATAAGAATGAATGCGGGAGGAAATGCTCAAGCTGGAGCACTAGTTAGTAAAGGAGATAATGCATTAGGAAAAGTTTTTAGAATAGGAACTTATGACAACCAAGGAAGCGCAGGAGACAATTATTTAAATTTCTTTTCTGTTATGGCAACTGAAGACAATACTACGTTAAACCTTAGTAGCAACAATATTAGTGGTTTAGTTATTCAAAACTATTCAGGTCAATTTCCAATAGAAAACATCACTCTAAATAGAGGAGAAAGTTATACAATTGCTTTAAAAGTAACAGATTCAAATGGGAATAAAGATGGTTTAATTGGGGCTTTAGTAAGTTCAGACAAACTAGTGGTGGTAAACACAGGTTCAGCTAATGGGAGTTTTGGAAATGGTGGAGCAAGAGATTACGGAATTGATCAAATAGTTGGAGAGAGTAAGGTTGGAAAAGAATACATTTTTGTCAAAGGAGATGGTCAAGATAGTTATGAAAACGTGCTAATTGTAGCACATTACGATGAAACTACAATAACATTAAATGCTGAAGAAAATATAGTCGCCACAATCAATAAAGGAGATTACTATATAATAGAAGGGGATAAATTTTCTGATGGAAATCTTTATGTGTCCACATCTGAAAAAGTATTTGCCTACCAAGGAGTTGGAGGTGCTAGTGAAGCAAATCAGGGAATGTTTTTTGTCCCTCCTCTTAGTTGTGAAAGTAGAGGGGATGTTAATAATATCGCTGACATCAATGAAATCGGAGACAATACCTTAACTGGTGGTTTAACTATCGTTACTAAAACCACTGCTACAGTTTTAATAAATGGAGATGACATTAACTCTCAACCCGCAGGAATTACTGTTGTTGGACCTATCAATGTTGCTGGAAAAGCTGATTATGTAACCTATAAAGTTACAGGATTAACAGATGATGTATCAGCTAGTAGTAGTGATGAACTTTACTTGGCTTATTTTAACCAAAATGGTGCCGCAACTTCTGGAAGTTTTTATGCTGGATTCCCTTCTGATCCAAACGTATCATTAAACCTAACAGCATCTGCTTTAGGATCATGCATATCCTCTGAAGGTGTTTCAAATGTTACATTTGAAGTGAGTAATTCAGGAAGTTACGACTCTTTACAGTGGGTAAAAAAAGACGAAGGTGCAGAAACTTATTCAGATATCATTGGAGAAACAAATAACACATATAAACCCAGCGAAATTGGGACATACGCAGTCAAAGGAACTATTACTTGTACTGGGAAAGTTTATAAATCAAGTGACATACCCATTAGTGTATGTCCAACAGATTTTGATGAAGATGGTGTTATCGACAACCTTGATTTAGATAAAGATAACGATGGAATTTTAAATACTGTCGAATCATTTGGGTCAGGCATAATAAATATAGCTGATGTTATAAACCCTGATTTTTCTTTAACTAATTCTAAAACTAATTCGGTTGTGTTATCTTCTGAATTGACTAAAGACAAAGAGTCAAATAGCTTTACAGGTACTGCAATAGGAACCTTTAAATCAGAACTTGTAGCATCAGAATCCGGAAAGAATATTTACAAAATTAGTGCCAATTCAATAGCTTCTCAAGGTCAAGACGAACTATTATTTTTTCATGCTAAAAAAGATCCTGATGTGGTTCATAACAGAATTGATGGAGAAAGTTTTATATGGAGGGTATTACCATCAAATAAAAACATTACTGTCTGGGATCCAGATGATAGGTTGCTAATTGATACAAATTATGATGGAAAATATGAAACAGGTGTCAAATCATTTACTGGTTCTGAAATTCGTTTTAAAACAAACCCTAATCCACTTGGAGAAATACCTTATGAGTTTTTTGCTTCAGAATGTAGATCGCTAATTTTTGAACACAATATCATTAATAAAGATGCAAACTCATCCTATTCTGGCTTTATTGAAACTATTGATTATAATCTAAATACTGATTTAGACTCCTCTTTCAATTATGACTTTATAGATTTAGATAGTGACGATGATTCATGTAATGACCTTACAGAAGCAGGGTTTGAAGAATTAGATCCTGATGGGGATGGAGTTTTAGGAACAGGGTTACCAACTTTTGATAACGGAAAAATAGACAACAGAGGAAAGTATATTGATCATACCTTTCCTGATCCTTTAAAAGATACTGATAATGAAATTTATTTGTTTCAAAAAGCTGGGACTTCAATTACAATAACTAAACAACCAGAATCAGTAAGTGAATGTGAAGATTCAAACGCTAGTATAGAAGTAAGTAATGCTAATCCAGATCCTTTAACCGCAACTGTCAATTATAAATGGCTAGTTTACAATTTAGCAAATGAATTATGGGAAGACTTGATTGATGATGGAACATATTCAGGAGTAACGACTAATAAACTTGATATTACAGGTATTACTCAGGTTATGAACAGTTTAAGATACAAGGTAAATGTTTCTTCTAGTGAATACCTTTGCGGAATAGATTCAAGTGAAGCGGTATTAACTGTTGTATCTACTCCCTCCAAACCAATCGTAGAACCAATTCAGATATACTGCTTTGATCAAGCCAACCAACCTAAAATATCACAGTTAACAATTATATCTCCTGGTGAAAATTTAGTTATAAAATGGTATGAGACTGAAACAGGGGGAGAAGCCATTGACCCCAATATTTTATTAGAACATGAAAAAAAATATTTTGCTGAAGTCACTGACATTAAAGGGTGTAGTAGTTCCTCTAGAACTGAAACAAAAGCATTTATCTCAAACCCAATTTTAACTGCTACTAAAGAGGCATTATGCATTAGTGAATCAACAACAATTTCTGTAACAGGTGTTCCTCAAACTGCGGAGGACTTCATACTAGAACATCCTGAATTAGATTTGTTTTTATCATTTAATGGGTCTAACTATTTTCTAAAGCAAGAAGCAATGGCTTGGGAAGCAGCTTACACTTTAATACAAAGTTTTGGTACTGGAGCATCTATGTATCAAATAAACACAAAGGAAGAAGAAGATGCCGTATATAACAAACTTTTTGATTTAGGTTTTGCAGGTCCAGGAAACTCGCCTAATAATCATTTTTGGCTTGGTTTAAAACAGTATAACACATCAGAATTAAACCCTAACAATAAGGTAGACGAAGGTTGGTATTGGCTTGATGGACGTCAATTAACATCTGAACTTGCTAATTGGAATTCCGGAGAACCTAATGATTATCCAACAACAGAAGAAGATGGAGGTGAAGATTATGGCCAATTTGATTTTGGAGGGGCTGCCAAGGTATGGAATGATATGACAAACATTCAAGAAAGTGGAAATTCATGGCCAGTTTTTGAATTTAACGGGACTACATCAGTAGTTTGGGGAGAGTATACAAATGATGATAAAACAGAGTTTAATATATTTGATGAATCTAGTAGTAGTATTTCTGTTACTCCTATAAAAACTACAATATACTTTTTAGAAGTCACTATTAATGAGGTTATATGTAGAACAGAATTTACTGTAACTGTTAACCCTCCCCCTATTTCAAATGCTATTAATGATTTAATTTATTGTGATGACAGTGAAGATGGTGATGATACAAATGGCTTTATTGAGACTGTAAATCTAGAAGACCAATCTCCAATGATTCTAGGAGAATCACAATCAGTAAATGACTTCACTGTAACCTACCATTTAACTCAAGCTGATGCAGATGACACGACTAGTATTGGACTTACTTCTCCTTACACTAACTCAGTAGCTGGTGGAGAAAAAATATTTATTAGAGTCTTAAACAACACAACTTCTTGTATAAACTCTGATAATTCATTTAATATAAAAATAAATGCGATTCCTAATGCTAGCCCAGTTAACACCATTATTTTATGTGATGACAGTTCTGTTGGTGGTGATACTGATGGGTTCATCTCAACTTTTGACTTAACTTCTAAAACAACTAGTATTCTAGGTGTACAAAGTGCTGATGATTTTACTGTAACCTATCACCTCAGTCAAGAAGATGCAGATGACATGACTAGTACTGGACTTGCTTCTCCTTACACTAACTCAGTAGCTGGTGGAGAAAAAATATTTGTTAGAGTCTTAAACAACACAACAGGTTGTTATAGAGCAACTACTTCATTTGATGTAACTGTAGCCCCACTTCCTGTTATTATTAATCCTGTAATTAAGATTGAACAGTGTGACGATGACGATGATAATGATGGAGTATCTATTCATAATTTGACAGAATCACAGTTAATTATTTCTTCTGATTATCAAAATGAAACGTTTGAGTATTATACAGACGAGGATTTAAATACAGGCTCTTTAATTACTGATCCTACTGCTTTTCAGAATGATCCTTTCAATGATTCTGTTTATGTAAAAATCATTACCACTAACGATTGTTACAGAACCTCACAAATTGATATCACAGTAGCTGCTAGTCAAATATCTAAAACCTTTATGGAAGATAACGATACTTTCTATGCTGTTTGTGACGATTCCCCTGCCTTAACTCAAGATGGTCTCGCTACTTTTAGTAGTGCTGTTTTACAAGAAGTCAAACAAAAACTTATAGCTTCTAACGCGAAGTTTAGTGCTCAAAATATAAAGGTAACACTACACCTTAATTCTAGTGATGGTTTAAGTGGTGAAAACCCTATAAATACTGATCTAGATTTCACTAACACAACCGCTACTACCCAACCAATATGGGCAAGAATAGTTAATATTGATATCAGTACTTTTGACTGTTTAGGTTACGAGCAAGTGGCTACGCTTTATGTTGAGCCTAGACCTATAGCTAACGCTGTAACTATTGCCAAACAATGTGATGGAGATAGTGCTTTAGATTTAGATTCTCAAGATGGTAAATTTCCCTTTGATACTTCTGCCATTCAAGCTACTCTTGTAGGCGCTCAAAATAATGTAACTACTTATTATTACTTGGCTGATGGAACCTTAATTGGTAATGAACTTCCTAATCCGTTCTTGTCAACTTCCCAGACTATTGATATTAGAATTGAACTGGCTACAGCTCTTAACAGTGTCACTAATCCTGATGGTATTTGTTATGACACCACTACCCTAGAGTTTTTAGTAAATGACTCGCCAGAAGCTTACCCAGTTACTGTTGCTGCGCGCTGTGATGACGGGACAGATGATACAGACGGATATTCTGAGTTTGATACTTCCTCTGTCTTAAGTACGCTTCTAACTGATCCTATTACAGGAATCGCTCAGAGCTTAACGAACTATACTGTAAGTTTTAGTTATGTAGATGATAAAGGAGTTAATCAAACAGCTGCTACGCTTCCTAATCCATTTAATACCAAAACACAAACAGTAACAGCGAGCGTAACTAATCCACTTAATCTAGATTGTATCATAACTGAGTCTATTGAGTTTGTAGTTAATGCACTTCCTGTTTTTGAAAGAATTGATGACATCGCTATTGTTTGTTTAAACCTAGACCCTATTCCAATAGGTGTTAAATCTTCAGATAGTAGAACATACTCTTATACATGGACGCGTAACGGAACTTCTTACCCAGGTAATCTAGCTGGTACGAATGCCCGTGTTTTAATAGGTCTTGGAGGTGAATATATAGTTACTGCAACTACTAAAGACGGAACTAACTGCTCTAGAAGTTTAACCATAACTATAGCTGAATCTAAAATAGCAACAGTAACAAATAAAGACATCGTAGTTACGGATTTAAAGGCTGGACCAAACAATACCATCACAGTCCTAACGGAAACCCTTGGAATTGGAGACTATGAGTATGCTCTTGATGACATAGTTGGACCTTACCAAGACCAGACCTTGTTTGAAAAGGTAAGACCTGGAATACACACCATTTATATTAGAGATAAAAACAACTGTGGTATTGCTGAAATAGACGTGTCTGTTATTGGATATAAAAAATTCTTTACACCTAATGGAGATGGCATACACGATACATGGAAAGTGCTTGGAATAAGAGCTGACTTTCAGCCTAAAACTAAAGTCTATATTTTTGATAGGTATGGTAAACTCCTAAAAGAATTAGACCCACTTAGTAAAGGATGGAATGGAACCTTTAACGGAAAACCTATGCCGTCAACAGATTATTGGTTTAGTGTATTACTACAAGATGGTAGAGAATTTAAATCACACTTTAGTTTAGTTAGACCATGGAACTAAAAGCCTTTAAAAATGGTAGGTTAAAAGCAGTCACAATCTATTGAACCTCTTAAAAAGTTAAATCCGATTGTGATTTGATGAAATCCACCTGAGCCAAATTTTATATTTCCTTGCTGATAAGAATAATTATAAGAAAAAACGAAATCTTTATAATTTATTCCAACCAAAGGAGTAATCAATTGAAGTCTTTGTTTTTTAAGAAGTGCTCCGTCTAAATATTGAGCACCTTCAAAACTATTTCTATAAGATAAACCAGCCCATAATCTTCCTTGCCTTAACTTATAATAAGTTTTGAAATTAATGTCTAGCGCTTTTTCGTCTGTTAGTTCAGCTACTTGAAATAATAATGATGGTTCAAAAGACCAAGGTTGATCAGTATAAAAAACATAGCCCAGTGAAGAAATTAAACGCCTTACACTTGTATGATGATCAACAGTTTCTCCATACATATTATGAGGAGCAAAAAGTAAATTTTTTAAAGTTAAGTGAGCGTAATATTTATTAGTCACATATGACATCCCTACATCCATATTTGAATACCCTGTACTTTGTTTTATTCCAGCAATTAAAGGATCAAAATCAAATAAATCAAAAGTTGTTTGATCTAAAGAATTTTGAATTCCACCAACACTTATTCCAAACGAGAGTTGATTAATTTGATCATCTTTTGAGGGGTATGGTCTTTTAGAAGGAATTAGAGAAGAATTAAAATTAATATGGTGAGCATAAGTTAAATAAAAACCAGTTTGAGAACTATATCCATTTTGATCATTAAAAATAGTAGTTCCAATTCCAGATCTTTCAGAAAGTCTATAATCAGCTGTAAGAGTCTGTAAGTTTGGAGATTCTACCTGATCAAACCATTGTTTTCTGGATGTTAACCTGACTTTTCCCCCAGTCATGTTAACCCCTGCCATTGAAGGGTGAACTAGATAATAGTTTTCTGTTAAATAATCTGTATAAATTGGTAAACCTTCTTGGGAAGAGCCATTAAGAAAATTTAATAAGAAAAATAATAAAAGCCCTTTTTTCAAAATTTACTGTTTAATCAATACTTATTTAGCTGTGTAAAGTACTAATAATTAATTTTTTAAAGATAAGCATTAAATGTAAAAAATATAATTGATATAGATAATTCAATTATTAATGAATTTTAATAGTGTATATGCCTGATAATTATTAATTTAATTATCAGAATAACAACTATTATCATAAATAATTAGTTTTTTAATAAAGATATTATTGGTTGTTTATGCTTTAAAAACCACAAAATTTAAAACAAATGAGAAAAATAATTTACCTATTAGCATTTATATTAACAGCCAGCATGTCAGCTCAAGAGTCAAAAAATGAAAAAGAAAAAGATTCTACAAAAAAGAAAAAAACGGGCTTACCATTGAAAGTTGATAGGAAAATTAAACTAAATACTGACGAAGGAACTTGGATGTCATTAGACGTAAGTCCAGATGGAAAAACTTTAGCTTTTGACATGTTAGGCGACATCTATACATTACCAATTGAAGGAGGCAAAGCCAGTCGTATTACAAGAGGGCTAGCATTTGATTCTCATCCAAAATTTTCACCTGATGGAAAACAGTTATTAATGGTTTCTGACAGAACAGGAGGGCCAAATGCTTGGGTATTGGATTTGGAAAATGGTGATTCTATTCAAATAACTAAAGGAGATGATTATTTTATGGAAACTGCTGAGTGGACAAATGATGGAGAGTATATAATCAGTACAAAAGGTGGTAGAAATTCAAAATTATTTTTAAATCATAAATCTGGAGGAAAAGGAGTTGAATTAATCAAGGAGCCTGCTAATTTAAAGGTTAGTGATATAGCTGTAGGAAAAAACGACCGATATATTTGGTTTTCTAGCAAAACTAATGCTTGGCAATATAATGCGAAATTTCCTCAAATTTCATTGGCAAGATACGATAGAGATACTGGAAAAGTTGAAAGGATCGCCTCTAGATATGGTTCAGCATTTTCTCCAACGCTGTCATCTGATGGTAAATGGCTGGTTTATGGATCTAGATGGAATGATCAAACTGGCTTAATGGCAAGAAACCTTGTAAATGGAGAAGAAAATTGGCTGGCATACCCTATTCAAAGAGATGATATAGAGTCTCAAAATACTTTAGGAACATTACCGGTTATGACGTTTACCCCCGACAGTAAATTTGTAATAGCATCCTATGGAGGAAAAATAAATAAAATACCTATTGAAGGTGGAGATGCAATTAATATTCCTTTTCAAGTTGAGGAGGAAATTGAATTAGGACCTCAATTAAAGTTCAATTATCCAATTGAAGATAAAGATAAGATCGTTTCAAATCAAATTAGAAATCCTAAAGTTTCACCAGATGGAACAAAAATTGCTTATTCTTCATTTCAAAAAATATATATAAAACAACTCCCTAATGGAGAACCAACTAGGTTGAGTGATTTAAATTACACAGAAAATATGCCAGTTTGGAGCCCAGATGGCAAACACATAGTCTTTACTACATGGGATGAAAAAGAAGGTGGAGCTATTTATAAAAGTAGTTTAAAGAGTAGAAATAAAACAACAAAAATATCTCAAGAAAATGGCGTCTATTCTTATCCAACTTGGAATAATGACGGTTCCAAAATTGTTTTTATAAAGTCATCTGAAAATGATTTTATTGAATATGGAAATGGTGGAGTAGACTCTCAAATAATGTGGGTTTCTTCTAATGGAGGAAATAATAATTTTATTGATAAAACAAAAGGAAGATCATTTCCTCATTTTGTAATAGATTCCAACAGAATTCATTTATATAGCAGGTCAAACGGACTAAGTTCGGTTAGATGGGATGGAACTGACGAAAAAAAGATTTTAAAAATTACAGGAATTTCTGTATATGGTACCCCAGGTAGAAAAACACCTCCATCTTCAGCATCATATATAATTAAATCTCCTGTTGATGAAAAGGCTTTAGCGGTAATAAATAATGATGTTTATGTCGTTACCATTCCTTACACTGGAGTAAAAGATTTTTCAATTAATGTTTCTAAACCAAGTAGTTCAACGTTCCCAGCAAGGAAGTTAACTAAGTTTGGTGGAGAATTTGCATCCTGGGGAACAAATGGAGATAACGTCTATTTCTCCTTAGGAAAATCATTATTTAATTATAACATTCCAATAGCCAAAGCTGATGAAGAAAGAATAAAAAAAGAAAAAAAAGACAAAGACAAAGACAAAGACAAAGACAAAACAATATCTTATCAAGCTAGTGAAATTGAAATAAAAACATTTATAGAAAAAAACAAAGCTATTGGATCAGTTATTTTAAAAAATGCAAGAATAATAACGATGAAAGGTAAAGAGGTTATAGAAAAAGGAGATATTCTAATCGAAAACAATAGAATTAAAAAAGTTGGAAAAACTGGTGAAATTGAAAACAATAGTTCAATTAAAGAAATAGATTTTTCTGGAAAAACTATTATCCCTGGATTTGTTGATACTCATGCACATGTAAGAGTTTCTAGAGATGTTCATAGGACCGAAACTTGGTCGTTTGCAGCAAACTTGGCCTATGGAGTAACTACAATTAGAGATCCTCAAACGGGGACTACAGACATACTTTCATATGGAGATATGGTAAACGCAGGTTTAATGCATGGGCCTAGAATCTATTCAACTGGTCCAGGTGTAGGCTATTGGGGATATAATCTTAAAAGCTTGGATCATACCAAAGATGTTTTAAAACAATATTCCAAATATTACAATACCAAAACAATTAAAATGTATCGTACTGGAAACAGAAAACATAGACAATGGATTTTGATGGCTGCAAAAGAACAAAAACTAATGCCAACTACTGAAGGTGCACTACACATCAAATTAAACATGAACCAAATGTTAGATGGTTATCCGGGTCAAGAACATAATATTCCTATCTATCCTGTATATAAAGATTTGGTTGAAATAATGGCAAAGTCCAAAATGGCCTATACTCCTACTTTGTTAGTTTCTTATGGGGGCCCTTGGGCTGAAAATTATTACTATGCAACAGAAGATGTACAGGGAGATAAAAAGCTGAATTTCTTTACGCCTAAAGATCATCTTGACAATAAGTCAAGGAGAAGAAATGATGGTTGGTTTCATAAAGAAGAATACGTATTTGAAGAACAAGGTAAATTCATTAAAGATCTTGTAGAAAGTGGTGGAATTGTAGGGGTTGGTTCGCATGGACAGCTACAAGGACTAGGCTATCATTGGGAATTATGGAGTATGCAAGCGGGAGGACTTGATTTACACGATGCCTTAAGAGTGGCTACAATAATTGGTGCTGAAGCAATTGGATTAGAAAATGATATAGGAAGCATTGAGGAAGGCAAACTTGCTGACTTGGTGATACTAGAAAAAAACCCATTAGAGGATATTAGAAACTCTAATACAATTGAAAAAGTAATGATGGATGGGAAATTATACGATGCTAATAACTTAGACGAACTATACCCTTCGAAAAATAAAACTGAATTTAACTGGCATCAAGCAAAACCATTGAATTTACCAGGAATTAAAAAATAAATATTTGAAAATTATAAAATTAATTATTAGACTTTTAAAATGGAGTTTTATTTCAGTTAGCGTTCTCATTGTTTTAATATTTGCATATTTTGAATACGAAGAAATTCCAATATATAATTTGAAAGTTGCTGCTAAATTTATTAATGGAAAAACAAATTATAAACCATATGAAGGGCTAGCAGAAAAGCTTGGTTACTCAAAAGGTGATAAACTTTTAATTATTCATGCTGATGATATTGGTCTCTCAAATTCTGTAAATCAGGCAAGTTTTAAAGCTTTAAAAAATGGCTATGTTAATTCTGGAAGCATAATGATGACATGTGACTATATTTCAGAAGTTGGTGAATTTGCAATTGAAAATCCTAGCATTGATTTAGGGCTTCACCTAACTGTTACTAGTGAATGGAAAAATTATAAATGGAACGGAGTTTTACAGCCTATTGATACTCCATCTCTAATTAATAAAAAAGGTGAATTATTTAAAAATATAAAAAAGTTTGTTTTAAATGCAGAGCCTTTAGAATTAAAAAATGAATTGCAAGCTCAAATAGATTTATCAAAATCAATTGGAATAAATCCAACTCATATAGATAGTCATGAAGGAGCATTGTTTTATGATCAAGACCTATTTAAAGTGTATCTAGAAATAGGAGAAAAAAATAAATTGCCCGTTTTTGTTCCAAAAATGGTTGCTGTTCATTTTGATAAAAATTTTCCAAAACCAGAAAATGTCGTTGTAATTGAAAACTTTTATATGGCTCGAAAAGGAATAGAACATCATGAATGGGAAACTTTTTACTTAGATATATTAAACAATCTTAATCCCGGATTAAGTCAACTAATTGTACACTTAGGTTATGACGACGACGAAATGAAGTCAATCGCTGTAGATCATCCAGATTTTGGATCTAAATGGAGGAATTTAGATTACGATATTGTTTCAAGTGATAAATTTATAAATGCTTTAAAAAACAATAAAATAAAATTAATAACATGGAAAGAAATTCAAAATATTATTTATTAAGTTTCTGTTTTTTTAAAAATTTTAAGCTAAAAATAGAAAGAAATAAAAATATTATACCTGAATATAGAAAAGGATAGTCAATAAATGAAAGGTTGTTGTACATTAAAAATAAAACAACAAAACTTAAAGTACTTAGAATTAAAAAAAGGGAAAACAAAACCCATCTCAATGTTTTCATTTCATAAATATAACACTAAACTAGTAAGCCATGAAGAAATTTATTTTATATTTTATTGTTTTAATTAGCTTTAATGCAATTGCTCAAGAAAAATATATTCCCTCTAAAGAAAATTTGGAAGCTAGAAAATGGTTTGAAGAAGCAAGGTTTGGGCTTTTTATTCATTGGGGAGTCTACAGTGTGTTAGGAGATGGTGAATGGGTTATGAATAATCAAGACATTTCTATTAAAGAATATGAGAAACTTCCATCTTTTTTCAACCCAACTGCATTTAACGCTAAAGAATGGGTAATGATGGCAAAAGATGCGGGAATGAAATACATAACAATTACTAGTAGACATCACGATGGGTTTTCAATGTTTGATTCTAATGCTACGGACTATACAATTGTTAAAAAATCTCCATACAAAAAAGATATTTTAAAGCTATTAGCTGAAGAATGTCACAAAGAAGGAATAAAATTATTCTTCTATTATTCGCAATTAGATTGGTATCGAGATGACTATTTTCCAAGAGGAAGAACTGGAAATGGGATAGAGGGAAGAAAGGAAGGGAAATGGGAAAATTATATCAGTTTTATGAAAGCCCAATTAACTGAACTTTTAACAAATTATGGTGAAATTGGAGGCATTTGGTTTGATGGACAATGGGATCAACATGAATGGGATGGAAAAAGATTTGGCAAATTAAATGCTGATTTCAAATTAGATGAAGTTTATAGTTTAATCCATAGGTTACAGCCTAAAGCTTTAATAGGAAGCAATCATCATTTAGCTCCAAATCCTGGAGAAGATTTTCAAATGTTTGAAAAAGATCTCCCAGGAAAAGGAACTAAAAATTTTGCTACCTCCTCAGATGCTATTGGAAATCTGCCACTTGAAGTTTGTGAGACGATCAATGGATCTTGGGGCTTTAATTTAAAAGACAGAAAACACAAATCAAAAAAAGAATTAATACAATATCTAGTTAAAGCCGCAGGTTATGGTAGTAATCTTCTTTTAAATGTAGGGCCAATGCCTAATGGCAAAATTCAAGAAGAGCATATCAAGTCTCTAAAAGAAATAGGAGTTTGGCTTTCAAAAAATGGACAAACTATTTATAAAACAAAAAAGGGTCCAATCGAAACTAGTGATGAAATAACATCAACTATTAGAGGAAATAAGATTTATATACATTTAATGAATTCTAACAGAGAAAGTTACTTTATTCCAAATTTTACATTTAAAATAAAAAGAGCAATCTATTTTGGAACAAATTCAAAAGTCACTTACAGTAATACTAAATCAGGATTAACGCTAAGTGTCAATAAAGAAAACAGAAATGATATCGATACAATAATCGAGATAGATGTTTTTTAATTAAAAAATATCGTTACAGGCTTCCATGTCACAGGATCTCCTGCTACATTTTTGGGAATACTTATTACTTCTAAACTTTTAGGTATAACTTTTATAAGCAAACTGTTTACATCTTTATAATGCGGGGTCCAAGAATCTTTCCAATACTTTTCTTTCAGCTCCTTATCATCAGACAATACTGAAAAACCCGAAACTGTAACATATGATTTTCCATCAAGACTTTGAAAACTCAAAACCACTCTGGGATCATTTTCTAATTCTTTAACTTTTCTGCTTAAAGAGTTGGTAATTAAATAAAAAATAAAGTCGTCATTTGGCATATAACTGTCCATTAACCTAGCTCTAGGGTTGCCTAAACTATCTAAGGATATAAACAAACAAGAGTTTGAATCTTTTACTATATCAATAGAAATTTTTTTTAATTGACTTTCAGAATATTCTTGAGATAAAATAAATTGTGAAAATAAAAGTAAAAGTAAAGATTGTATTATTCTAATAATCATATCATTAAGTAAGTTCAAGTTGTAATTATAATATAAAATAGGTAAAAAAGAGGTGATTTTTCTTTGTTAAAGCTCTGATTAAACATTACTTGTGAACAGTTTTAAAAATAATTTTCATTTTTTCTTCCTGAAACCCATCTAAAATAAGTTTTATAATTAAAAACACGTTACGTAAAAAATATTTATAATTAAAATGCTCATTATCAATTGCTTAAGTAATTAAATAGATGTTTATCTCTAAATAGAGTTAACATTATATATTTATAATTATTAGGAAAAATAAATAAATAAAATTCAAACTAAAAAAAGTAATTAACAATTTTAGATTCCAGAGAGGAAAAAATAATTCCAGATAAGAATTTTTTTTTATAGATTAGTGTAAATTAACGTTTAACTTAATACTAAAATAATGGGATACAAACACACAAACAGTAAAGGAAAAAGTTACTTTTTAAATTCTAAAGATGTAGAATTAAAAGGTGGAAGAAATCAAACTATTTATTATTTTTCAAAAGATTCAAGACCTGAAGCTTGCGACCTTCCAGACAGCAAAGTAGTTGTTGAAAGTCCAAAAACAGGACTTCCATTTTGTAAGGGAAAATAATTTAGATTGTTTTACCGTAACATAAAAAACCTGCTTGAGTTTCAAGCAGGTTTTTTTTAAATAAGTTTTAAAATCATGAATCCTCTGAACAAGATTCATGTACGTCAGAAATAAGAGGCTTAATGTGAATATGTTCTTTAGGGATTAAATAACTAGCTGCTAACTCTAACAACATCGCAATAAAAGCAATAGAAGCTGTTATATAAGCTTCTTCATATAGTGCAGCAATAAGTTCTAATAAATGGAAAAAAGAATGCACTCTTAAACCAAGTCTTACAATTGTAATTAAATTTCTTTTCATTAATATATAATTAATTTGTAAAATTAATTACAATAAATGAATTTACAACTATGAATTAGAAAGAGTAATTTTCGCATGTACACTTTTCACAAGTACAGGCTGAACATTTTAATTTACTCATAATTTAAAATATTATAAACTAAAGTTAGTTAACTGTATCGACAAACTTTAAACTTCATTAAGTATAAGAAATATTTGTATTTTCATTCAAAATACCGAATGAAAAAATTATTGTTATTCTTACTTATCAGCCCTCTGATTTCTTGGGCTCAATTAGATTCTTCTAAAAAATATTCTATTAATACAGTCGCATTTTATAATGTTGAAAATTTATTTGATACTATAAATGATCCCAAAACTTTTGATGACGACAGAACTCCAAAAGGAAGAGACAAGTGGACAAGTATAATCTACAAAAAAAAATTGCAAAACATTGCAAAAGTAATTTCTGAAATTGGACAGGATATTTCTAATTCTGGACCATCAATTATTGGATTATGTGAAATAGAAAATAGAAATGTACTTATTGACTTAATAAATTCAGAAGAGTTGAAAAACAATAATTATGGAATTGCTCATTACGATTCTCCAGATGAAAGAGGAATCGATGTTGCTCTTTTATTTAACAGAACAAGGTTTAACCCTATTTCTTCAAAAGCTTATCCCCTGTATTTAAAAAGAAAAAATGGAGAGGCAGATTTTACAAGGGACCATTTGCTAGTTTCTGGATATTTAGATAATGAATTAATTCATTTTATTGTAAATCATTGGCCTTCAAGATCAGGAGGTCAAATGAGAAGTGAACCAAGCAGAATATTAGCTGGCAGATTAAATAAAAAAATTATTGATTCTATTATCTCTACAAACCCTCTTGCAAGAATAATAAATATGGGCGATTTTAACGATAACCCTCATGACAAGAGTATCAAACCTATTTTAAATACTGTTTTTAAAAAAACTAAGATTAAGGATAATCAATTATATAACCCAATGGAAGAGCTCTATAAAAAAGGGCATGGATCTTATAGGTATAGAGGGAAGTGGGATATGATCGATCAATTTATGATTACCAAAAACTTAGCTAATAATGAAAATTCTTTATTCTTTTTAAAAGCAGCTGTTTTTAATAAAAAATATCTGATTAATTCTGATGGAAAATATGAGGGCTATCCCTTTAGAAGTTTTGCCGGTGGAAAATTTTTAAATGGATATAGTGATCATTTTCCTATATATATGTTTCTAGCTAAAGAGCTTAAGTAATTCAATTATCAAGAATTTTAAAAATTATAATGATTCAAATATTTATAACTGGCGGTACATTTGACAAGAGCTATAATTACATAAATGGAGAACTTTTTTTTGAAAAAACTCATCTCCCTGAAATGTTAAAACGAAGTCGATGTCAATTAGATTTAAAAATTGAGACTTTAATGATGATAGACAGTCTAGAAATGAACGATTCGCATTTCGAAAAAATAATTTCTAAATGTAAAAATTGTAATACTGATAAAATCATCATTACTCATGGGACAGACAGAATGGTTGAAACAGCAAAAGCAATTGCCCAATCTGAATTAAAGCATAAAACTATTATACTTACTGGAGCAATGATACCCTATGCGTTTGGCAGTTCATCTGATGGGTTTTTTAACTTAGGCTGTGCTCTCTCTTACGTTCAGACTTTAAATAAAGGAGTTTATATAACTATGCAGGGACAATATTTCAATTGGAACGAAGTAGCTAAAAATACTAATAAGGGAGTTTTTGAAAAAACTAAATCTTCTGATCTAATTTGAGATTTTCGATGTTAGAAAAATTACTTCCTCTAATTTTAACAAATTTAGATATCATTTCCTTTAGCTTTTCTGGTTCTTTTTTAGCAAGGTCATTTTTTTGTGAAGGATCGTCTTTTAGATTATATAGTTTAAAATCTTTTGAATTCCCTAATTCAATATTTACATTTTTACTAATTACATCCCCATCATATGGTGGAATCATTGCCCAATCTCCATTTCTATAAGCAGTTCTGGAACTTGCTTCTAAAATAAGTTCATCTCTTCCGTTTCCTTCGTTATTTAAAATTAAGTTAGAAAAATCTATACCATCTTTTGACTTATAGTCTGAGCCAACTATACTGGAAATGGAATTAAAAAGATCTATTTGAGAGATTATTTCATTTGAAACATTTGATTTTATTTTTCCTTTCCAATAGGCAATAAAAGGAACCTTTGCACCAGCTTCAAATAAACTATACTTTCCTCCTCTTAACCCACCAGAAGGGGTGTGGTCTCCAAGCTTTTCAACCGCATCATCATAATATCCATCATTTAGAACTGGTCCGTTATCACTAGAAAAAATGATCAACGTATTGTCTAAAATCCCTTCAGCTTTTAGCGTTTTATAAAATTCTCCAACACACCAATCTGCCTCAACAATTACATCTCCTCTGGGGCCCATTCCAGATTTACCTTCAAATCTAGGATGTGGTGTTCTTGGTACATGAGGTTGTTGTAGAGCATAATAGAGAAAGAAAGGATTGTCTTTATTTTCTTTGATATAATCTTGAGCTTTTCCTAAAAAATGATCCGCCATATCAATATCGCTCCACTTTGCTTTTTCTCCGCCTCTCATATATCCAATTCTAGGAACTCCATTTACAATAGACCCATTGTGACCATGTTCCCATTTCATTGTAGTTAATTCAGGGTTTTTTAACCCTGTTGGAAGACCGTAGTCATTATTTTCTTTTTGGTGAAAAAAGTTAACTTCTATAGGGTCATTTGGATCTAGATTTACTACATAACCATTTTCTATATAAACACTTGGAACTCGATCTTGCGTGTCTGCCATAATGTGGGAATAATCAAAACCTACTTGATTAGGGCCAGGTGATATATTAGAATTATAATCTATTTTACCTGAACCTAGACCTAGATGCCATTTGCCAACAATACCGGTGTGATATCCTTTAGTTTTTAATATCTTAGGTATGGTCATTTCTGTTGTGTCAATAATTAGTGAGGCTCCTGTTAATATTTTTGCTCTTGGATTTCTCCATGGATAAGTCCCTGTTAATAAAGCATATCGACTAGGGCTGCATGTTGCAGAAGAAGCATATCCGTTAGTAAACCTTATGCCACCATTAGCTAGTTTATCAATATTCGGGGTGTTTAAAGTCCCTTTATTGTAAGCACTTACGTCTCCATAACCTAAGTCATCTGTATAAATAACAATAATGTTAGGTTTGATTTCTTTATTGTTTTTTTCCTGAAGATCTTCACAACCTATAAATAATATAGAAAGTAACGCAATTTTGAGTGAGGAGAGTATTCTTTTAATCATTTTATAAATATTAAGTGTACCTTTTGTTCGATTTATGGGTCTTTTAACTCATTTTAGAGGTTATAACATTCATAAAAATAAAATAATATCTAGAATAATTATTATTAAATTACTAATCTATTATGAATTTTATAAAAATAATCTCAATTATAATTCTAATATCTATCATTTCTTGTAAAACTACTCAAAAACCAAATATTATTATTTTTTTGGTAGATGATATGTGTTGGCAAGACACTTC
>Ga0209830_10000553_pt1 | contig 38793 bp, 39 predicted proteins | sample ArcticOcean_MG_C_12_FD_187439 | JGI IMG/M metagenome (GOLD analysis project Ga0209830, IMG submission 187439) | Marine microbial communities from western Arctic Ocean - ArcticOcean_MG_CB8_130 (SPAdes) (version 2) | ecosystem: Environmental > Aquatic > Marine > Oceanic | place: Arctic Ocean...
CCTAAAATGGGTGCAGGGTGGTGTCCCCCAGGAGTGATAGGTGTGGGTGTGGGCGGAACAGCAGAAAAAGCGGTTCTGTTAGCTAAAGAGTCATTACTTGAGCCAATTGATATCAATAATTTAATCAAATCTGGTGCAAGTAATAAAATCGAAGAATTAAGAATTGAGCTTTATGAAAAAATAAATAAATTGGGAATAGGTGCTCAAGGTTTAGGTGGTCTTACAACTGTTCTTGATGTAAAAATAAAAGATTACCCTACTCATGCGGCATCTTTACCAGTCGCTATCATCCCAAATTGTGCTGCAAACCGACATATAAAGTTTAATTTAAATGGGGCAGGGCCTGTTAAATTGTATGCACCAAATATTGACCTTTGGCCAAAAAATAATTGGCAGCCTAGTGATGATGTTTTAAGAGTTAATTTAGATAACATAAAAAAAGGTGATATTAAAAATTGGAGTATCGGTCAAAATTTATTATTAACTGGAAAGATTCTTACTGCTCGCGATGCGGCACATAAAAGATTAAATGAGCTAGTTACAAATAACAAAGCTTTACCAAATGGTTTAGAGCTTAAAAATAGATTCATTTATTACGTTGGTCCAGTTAATCCTGTTGGAGATGAAGTAGTTGGTCCTGCTGGGCCAACAACGTCAGAACGAATGGATAGATATACAGATCTAATGTTGAGTCATTTTGAAATAATGGGGATGATTGGTAAAGCTGAAAGAGGCGACAAAACAATTGAGTCTATAAAAAAACATAAAGCTACTTATCTTGTCGCTATCGGTGGGTCAGCATTCTTAGTTTCCCAGGCAATCAAGTCATCAAGGGTTGTGGCTTTTTCAGAGATGGGTATGGAGGCTATTTATGAGTTTGAAGTAGTTGATATGCCGGTGACGGTCGCTGTAGATTCTAATGGCAACTCAATTCATAAGGTCGGCGCTAAAAAATGGAATGAAATATTGGTAAAAAGAGATTCTTAAAAGTTAGTTTAAATCTTTATTTTTTATGTTTATGTTGTTGAGGACAGTAAGCTCTAGTCACACTATCTGGCCTCAAAGACTCATGCCTTAGGTTGCTATTTTTCATTCTTTCTCGCCATAAAGTATAACTTCTTGGTTTTAATTCTTTCTTCATTAACAGCTTTAAATTGCTTTCATTTAAGCCGTAGACCCTTAAGATTGCATCTAATGATGTCCTATCTTCCCATGCCATTTCAATGATTCTGGAGGTATCAGATTCGCTAAATTTTTTTTTACTTACCATTTTTTATTTACTCGTCAACTTTTGATTTTATATTTTTTATAAGTGTTTGGATTCGACTTTCAAAATTTAGTTTAATTTTTGAAGAGATAATAAAGAAATCTTCTGCTCTTTGTCCAAGAGTGTTGATTTTTGCATTATGAACAGACAATTCTAATGAGTTAATTTCTTTAACAATTAAGCCTAAAAGGTTCTGTCTTGAAGCGCAAACAACTTCTAATTGGTAACGATTAGCTTTTATTTTTCTACAGGTTATTTTTGAATCAATTTCATGGTGTTTTACCTGCATTGTTTTTTGATTAACAGGGATAGTTAATTCAGAGGTTTTATTTAACAAGTATCTTGTGAGCTCTTTTTCAATATGCTGAAAATAATGTTTGTAACTAATGGATTCATTTGGAATATCTATAAGATTAAAAACATCCAATGCATAATGATTTTTAGTCGTTGAAATCGTAGCTTGAACAACTTCACACTTCATACTGTAGAAAAAATTGGTAATTTTAGCAAAAAGAGCTTCGGCATCTTTGGTGAAGATTAAAACCTCTATGCCCTGCCCATCAGTACCATGGCGAACTTTTACTATTGGCCTATTGTTTTTGAAATGAGGTAGAAGAGCCCTTGTATGCCAGGCTACATCTTTCCCATCAAAACGTGAAAAGTAATCTTTGTTAAAATTAACCCATAATTTACTGTAACTTTGTAAGCCGATTGAATATTTGGATAATATTTTATGTGCTACTTCCTTTCTCTCCCTAATAACCTCAGATATATTTAGCTTATCGCTTATTAAATTATTTTTTGTTTCTAAATATAGCGTTCTGAGTAAACTGGCTTTCCATTGATTCCAAACATGTGGACTTGTTCCTCTTATATCAGCAACCGTCAGAAGATATAGGGCATCCAATCTATCCTGTTTTTTCACAAATCCTGCAAATTCATCTATAACGAAAGAATCTGCTAAATCAGATTTTTGAGCAACACTCGACATTTTTAAGTGTGACTTAACGAGCCATGCAATTAACTCTTTATCTTCATTGTTAAGTTTCATTATTCGCCCAAATCTCAAAGCAACTAACTCCCCTAACTTTGAATGATCTCCTCCACGTCCTTTTGCAATGTCATGAAATAATGCCCCAAGATATAATAGGTATGGTTTTTTAAAGTTTTTAAATATTTCGTTACACTCTGGGAACTCATGTTTCCATTTTTCGAGTGTGAAGCGCCTTATATTTTCAATAACATTTAACGTATGCTCATCAACTGTATATATATGAAATAAATCATGCTGCATTTGAGCTACAATTTTTCCAAATGCTGGGATAAATTTCCCTAAAATATTACATTTATTTAACAGCCTTAACGATCGACTGACTTTGCTTTTACTTTTAAAAATATCGAGGAATTTTTTTTGGTTATTCGGATCGCTTCTATAATTCTTATCTATTTGAGTGGATAGGGTATCTAATGCCCCTAGCAAATTCGGACCAAAACCTTTAACTTTCTTATATTGCTGAAATAGTATAAAGACATCTAATATGTAAGGCTTTATTTTAGCAATATTTTTTTGGTCCAATTCTATCAAATCGTTGTATATGTAAAATGGTAATGGATGTTTTATTTTTTCTTTATTTCGAACATTTGGATCTAATCTTTTTATAAGAATCTCATTGAATAAAGTAATATAATTAACTGATTTATAATAACTTTTCATAACAATTTCACTAGACTTTTTATTCTTTGTGTTTTGAAACCCGAGATTATCTGCAAGTTCATTTTGAACATCAAAAACCAATCGATCCTCAATCCTTTTAGCTAAAATATGTAAAAGTATGCGACGTTTTGTTATTTTGTTTTCATGAAGCTGTATTTTGTTAAACTCAACCTTATCGATTAAGTTATTTTCAAGCATTTCTTTAAAAGTGCTCCCTTTCCCTTGACTAGTTGATAACCACCTAATCATATGTAAATCTCTTAATCCACCCGGACTTTCTTTTATATTTGGCTCTAGCTGATAAGCAGAATCTCTAAATTTTCTATGACGATTTGCTTGCTCCTGAAGTTTGAGTTTGTAAAATTTCTTTATAGACAATGAAGTATTAATTGCCTGATTTATTTTACTAAAGACTTCTGATGAGCCGGTAAGAAATCTAGACTCAATAAGGTTGGTTGCAGTCGAAATATCCGCATTGAATTCTTGCTTGGTTTGCTTAATATTACGAACGCTATGACCAATTTTAAAGCCTAAGTCCCAGAAATTTGTAATAAATTCGCTTATAGCTTCTTGGTCAGCATCTGAAATTTCTTTTTCATATACTATCAATATGTCAATATCAGAAAATGGAAATAACTCTTTTCTTCCGTAACCACCAACTGCTACTAATGCAATTTTTTTGGAAATAGGTAGGCTGTGCCATACATTTACAATTAGTCGGTCTACTAAAAGTGTCTGTTTTTTTAAATATGCCTGACTGTTATGATTCTCAAGGAATTGTTCACACAAATAATTAAATTTTTCTTGGTATTGTTGTTTGAATTCAAATAGCTCTTTTTTATTCATTTTAGAAGTACTTTTATTCTATTACAAAAGGTTTTGGGGTTCCTTCGGAGACTGTTAATACTTCATATGATGATTCTGTGACCAGAATCGTGTGCTCCCATTGTGCAGACAAGCTCCTATCTTTTGTTACCACTGTCCAGCCATCAGGTAGCATTTTAATATCTCTTTTACCTGCATTAATCATAGGTTCTATTGTAAATATCATCCCTGGTCTAAGCTCAACACCTGAACCAATCTGACCGTAATGCAGAACTTGTGGTTCTTCGTGAAAAACTAAACCTATACCATGCCCACAGAATTCTCTAACAATGCTGTATCCATTTGATTCAGCGTAAGTTTGAATTGCATGCCCAATATCTCCGAGATGAGCACCTGGTTTAACTTCTTTTATACCCAACCACATTGATTGGTAAGTTATTTCGCACAGCCTTTTGGCTTGGATTGATGGCTCACCAACATAAAACATCCTACTGGTGTCGCCATGATAACCATCCTTTATGACAGTTATATCGATGTTTACAACATCTCCTTTTTTTAGAGACTTTGGCCCTGGTATACCATGACAAATTTGATGGTTAACTGATGTGCAAACAGATTTAGGGTAGGGACTGTGACCTGGTGGTGCATAATTAAGTGGGGCAGGAATAGTTTTTTGCTCGTTCACCATATAATCATGGCAAATTCTATCAATTTCTTCAGTGGTAATATTTGGCTTTATGAATTGTGTAATATAATCAAGAACTTCAGAAGCCAATTTACCGGCCACCCTCATTTTTTTTATATCTTCTGAATTTTTAATTGATATTGACATTGAATAAGTTTAATTCTGACTTAATTATTAAGTAAATATGTTATCATGCCAGCTTTCGAATTAACGAAAAATATTCAACCATTAATGCTTAGTTGAGGGTGCTATTTAAAAAATTAATAGTCATTTTAAGCTTAATGAAGTGATTAACCCTTACAAGGAGATATATAGCATGTCTATAACTATGAGACAGATGTTAGAAGCGGGAGTTCATTTTGGACATCAAACTCGTTACTGGAACCCAAAAATGGCACCTTATATTTTTGGCGATAGAAATAAAATCCATATAGTAAATCTTGAAAAAACATTACCTATGTTCAATGATGCTTTGAAGTATGCAAAAACACTTGCTGCTAATAAAGGCCGTATTTTATTTGTCGGCACTAAAAGACAAGCTAGGGAGATATTGAAAGAGGAAGCAATCAGAGCTGATTGCGCTTATGTTAACTATAGGTGGCTAGGTGGAATGTTAACGAATTTTAAAACTGTAAAACAATCAATAAAAAGATTAAACGAGTTAGAGGCAATGCAAGAAGATGGAAGTCTTGATAAGCTGACTAAAAAAGAAGGCCTCAATCTTAAAAGAGAGTTTGATAAATTAGAAAGATCTATTGGTGGGATAAAAAATATGACCTCACTACCTGATGCTATTTTTGTTATTGATGTTGGCTATGAAAATGGGGCTATTACAGAAGCTGCAAAATTGGGAATTCCAATTATTGGCATTGTTGATACAAATAATTCAATAGAAAATATCAGTTATATTATTCCTGGAAATGATGATTCAAGTAGGGCAATTCGCTTATATGCTAGAGGTATGGCTGATTCAATTCTTGATGGTAAAAATAAAGCTATAAGTGATCTTGCTAAAATGGTCTCAGATGAGAAGGAAGCAAGTAAAGAAAATTCGGAAGTAGATGAAGTTTCGGAAGTAGATGAAGATAAAACTAGTTAAATTTGAATAGATAGGAGCTTATAATATAATGGCTGAAATAACAGCAAGTATGGTAATGGCGTTAAGAGGTCAAACAGATGCGCCAATGATGGATTGCAAGAAGGCTTTAACTGAAGCAGATGGTAATATGACTAGAGCTGAAGAGATTCTTAGAGTCCGTTTTGGGAATAAAGCAAGTAAAGCAGCAGGAAGAATTGCTGCTGAAGGCATAGTTAGCGCTTATATAACGAAAGATGGTAAATTTGGTTCATTATTAGAGGTTAATTCTGAAACAGACTTTTGTGCTAAAAATGAAGAGTTTCTTAATTTTACAAACAAAGTTGTGCAGGTCATCGTTGAACAAAAGCTTAAAGTTATTGACGGCCTTGGTGATGTTAAAATTGATGATATTACTATAGAGGAATTAAGGACGCAGCTAATTGGTAAAATTGGAGAAAATATAACCCCAAGAAGGTTTATCAATCTTAGCGCCAAAGGTACTTTGTATTCCTATATTCATGGCTCTAAACTTGGAGTAATTTTGGATTTAGAGTCTGGTAATGAGGAGTTAGGAAAAGATATAGCTATGCATATAGCTGCTACTAAACCAAAGGCTATAGACCAAACTGGTATTGATTCTGAGCTTATTGAGACTGAAAGAAGAGTTGCAATAGAAAAAGCAAAAGAAGCAGGAAAGCCTGAAGAGATGCTTTCAAAAATTGCTGATGGAACTGTTAAAAAATTTCTAAAAGAGATTACTTTGCTTAATCAGTCTTTTGTTAAAGACGACAAGATTACAATTGAAACACTCTTGAAAAAAAATAACGCAACAATACACGCTTTTCATATTTATATTGTTGGTGATGGAATTGAAAAGAAAGATGAAGATTTTGCAGCTGAGGTTGCTGCAGCTTCTAAAGGATAGTAATTAAAAGTCAGTAATTATTTAATTGAAAAAGGATTGTTACAACAATCCTTTTTTTTAACCTAAAACAAGCTAAAATATCAAATATGGCAAATATGAAATATAAAAGAATTCTTCTAAAGCTTTCAGGTGAAGCATTAATGGGTAATGATTCGTTTGGAGTTAATCCAGAGATCATAACTAAAATAGTAAAAGAAATAGAGGTCGCAGTTTCTATAGGAACTGAATTAGCAATAGTTATTGGTGGCGGAAATATTTTTAGAGGTGTGGCACTTGGGGCAGCTGGAATGGATCGTGCAACAGCAGATTATATGGGAATGCTTGCTACAGTCATGAATGCCCTTGCACTTCAAGATGCAATGAAGCATGCTGGAATTAATAGTAGAGTTCAGTCAGCTATTAATATTGATCAAATAGTTGAGCCCTACATAAGGGGGAAAGCTATAAGGTATTTAGAAGATAAAAAAATTGTAATATTTGCTGCCGGAACAGGAAATCCCTTTTTTACAACTGATACTGCCGCCGCCTTAAGGGCTATGGAGATCAATGCTGATATCATGATTAAGGCCACAAAAGTTGATGGTATATTCTCAGAAGATCCAGAAAAAAATTCTGAAGCCCAGATGTATAAAACTGTAACATTTGATGAGGCAATAAATAAAAATCTCAAAGTTATGGATGCAACGGCATTTACTCTTTGCAGAGATCAAAAGCTCCCAATTGCTGTTTTTAATATTTTTAAGCAAGATGCATTAAAGAACCTTCTTTTAGGTAAGGAAGAGGGAACTTTAGTTACTATGAACTAAGATAAGGAAGAGTCTGAAATGAATGAAGTCAAAGATAATGCGGGAACGAGAATGCAAAAAAGTGTTGATTCTCTAAAATTGGATTTGTCAAAGATAAGAACAGGTAGGGCTCATGCAGGGATTTTAGACCATCTATCAGTTGATTATTATGGTACCCAAACATTATTGACTCAAGTTGCAAACATTACGGTAGCAGATGCAACAACAATTAATATACAGCCATATGAAAAAACGATGATTCAAGCTATTGAAAAAATAATTCGAGAAAGCGATATGGGTTTAAACCCAGCAACTACAGGTGATTTAATTCGGATACCAATGCCAGCTTTAACAGAAGAAAGAAGAAAAGATTTAATCAAAGTTGTAAAGTCGGAAGGAGAAAATTCAAAAATTTCAATTAGAAATATTCGTCGCGACTGTAATGAGCTATTAAAGAAAATGTCAAAAGAAAAAGAAATTAGTGAGGATGATGAAAGAAGTATGCAAGAACAAATTCAAAAAATTACTGACGAATTTATTATTGATATTGATAAACTTATCGATGCAAAAGAAAAAGATTTGCTAATTATATAAGCCTGAGAATTCAATCTGTTTTATTTTCTTAAAAAAAGATTTTTAGACCCATTAAAAGCTCCTAAGCATATAGCAGTTATTATGGATGGTAATGGTCGTTGGGCAAAAAAAAGACTTCTTCCACGAATAGCTGGTCATAAAAAAGGATTAGATTCTATAGGAGTAATAATTAAAGCAGCAATTAATTATAATGTCTCGACTGCTACTTTATATGCTTTTAGTACTGAAAATTGGAATCGTCCATCTGAAGAAATTAATGGTCTGATGGAGCTTTTTTCTGACGCAATCGAAAGCCAGACAGATAAACTCATAACAAATGATATTAGAGTTTGCATATTAGGTGATATTAGTATTTTTACCAAAGAGCTTCAGTCTAAAATTAAATCTTTAATTAAAAAAACATCAATAAATAAAGGTTTGAATTTAAATATTGCGTTAAATTATGGAGCACGATCAGAAATAATAATGGCTGTAAATAAAGCATCTAAGTCTAAAGTCGGAGCTTTGTTAGAAAAAGATTTAACTGGGAATCTTTATACAAAAGATATGCCTGATGTTGATTTGTTAATTAGAACAGGTGGTCAAAAAAGATTGAGTAATTTTCTTCTGTGGCAAATTGCTTATTCTGAATTATATTTTATTGATACACTTTGGCCAGATTTCTCTGATAAAGATTTTATTGATGCTTTGTATTTTTTTCAAAATACAGAAAGAAAATTTGGCAATCTTAAAGGTAATATTTAATGCTTAAAGAAAGAATACAATCTGCAATAATTATGTTTAGCTTATTTAGCATTACTTTCTTTTACCTTGATTATATTTTTTTTGAATTTTTAGTTCTAGCTATTGGTGGATTTTTATTATTTGAGTTAAGTAAAATATTAAAATTACACGGCTTAAGTTTATCTTTTTTTTGGATTTTGGCATCCGTACCATTATTTATATATTTTGTAGCAACCTTTACATCAAATTTTGGTAATTTCTTTAACCTCTCAAAATATTTTTATTATACTAATACTTTATATCCATTAATTTCAAATATTTTATCAATATTAATTCCATTTCTAGCTTCTTTAAGTCTTATTTTTTGGTTATTTATTGTCCCTTTAGATATCTTGTATAAAAAGATATCTTCTAACTCATTGCTGAAAGTATTTTATGGTTTATTTTTAATTACACCAATGTTGCTCACTATAATGTCTATTTTTATAATAAATAAAAATATATTATTAGTAATTATTTTAATGATTTGGTTTGCCGATATTGGTGCATATTTTTCGGGGAAAAAATTTGGCAGGCTTAAGATAGTAAAAAATATTAGCCCAGGTAAAACTTTTGAGGGGCTTTTAGGAGGATTACTATCTAATATTATTTTTATCTTGCTTCTTCATGTTTATGGAATTTTTGATATAGTTGATGGAATCTTATTTGCTTTTCTAGTTACAGCTCTTAGTCTGTATGGTGATATCTACGAATCATTTTTAAAAAGAATGGCAAAAATTAAAGACAGTAGTAATTTAATTCCTGGACATGGCGGGTTTTTAGATAGGATGGATAGTTTTTGCCCTACAATTCCAATTTTATATTTTTTGTTAAGAACTTTTGAGTATTTATAAGTGAAAATAATTTCAATACTTGGATCAACTGGAAGCATTGGATGTAGTGCTTTAGATGTAATCAAACTTCATCCAAATAGATTTGATATTTTTGCTTTATCTGGATACGACAATGAAGATTTATTATTTAAGCAAGCTATCGCATTCAAGCCGGCTTACATTGTTACCAAAGATGAAGAATCCCAAATTAAGTTATCAGCCTTATTGAAAAATAGCAGTAAGGGAACAGAAGTTTTATTTGGCCCCGAGGGCTATAAATTTATTGCCGGGCATGAAAAAGTATCAACAGTACTTGCTGCAATAACTGGCGCAGCTGGCTTACTTTCAACCATGGAAGCGGCTCAGAAAGGCAAAACAATTCTTTTGGCCAATAAAGAATCTATGGTTATGGCAGGTAATTTGTTGTCAGAAATATGCTTACAAAATAATGGTCTTATTATTCCAGTCGATAGTGAACATAATGCTATTTTTCAGGTTATTCACGATCAAAATAATCAATCTGAGATTAATAAGTTAATCTTAACTGCTTCTGGAGGACCTTTTAGAGGTTTCCCATTAAGAGAATTAAAAAATGTCAGCATCAAAGATGCCTTAAATCACCCGAATTGGGAAATGGGTCAGAAGGTAACAATAGATTCTGCCACAATGATGAACAAGGGGCTGGAGGTGATTGAAGCTGCTTATTTATTTAAAATAGGTCATAAGAAAATTGAAGTGCTTATTCATCCTCAAAGCATTATTCATTCTCTAGTTGAGTTTATTGACGGAAGCACTCTTACGCAGCTTGGATTTCCAGATATGAAAGTCCCAATATCTTATGCATTAAGTTTTCCAGAAAGAATAGCTTCCGGGGTTAAAGGTATTGACCTCTCATCAGCCAGTGACTTACAATTTGAGCTGCCAGATTTGAAAAAATTTAGGTGCCTTAAACTAGCATATAATTGCTTAGAGCGAGGTGGAAGTTACCCAATTGAGATAAATGCAGCAAATGAGGTAGCAGTCGATGCATTTTTAAGAAGAAAAATAACCTTTACTCAAATACCAGAATTAATTGAAGAGGCGCTTAATGCAGCCCAGAACTCAAAAATAGAGACTATTGAAGATATATTAGCAGTTAACGAAGTTTCAAGAATTAAGGCAGGTCAGTTATTAAAAGGATTTAAATTTGCATAGTATATTGTCTTTCATACTTACTATTTCTCTTGTTGTTATTGTCCATGAATTTGGACATTTTGTTGTAGCAAAAATCTTTAAAGTGGGTGTTGAAAAATTTTCAGTTGGTTTTGGGAGAGTTTTATACAAAAAACAAATAGGGTTAACTGAATTTAGCTTAAGAGTTATACCGCTGGGTGGTTTCGTAAAATTCTATGAAACCTCAAGGTTTAAAGGCGTAAAGTTATTTGAAAATATTTCTTTAGCAAAAAAGTCTCTAATCGTATTGGCAGGCCCTTTTATTAATTTTATATTTGCTTTCATCCTTTTACTATTCTTAAATCAAGGTGAGCAATTCAAAATAATTCCACAAATTACTGCGATCAATTCACAAAGTATTGCTGCAAAAGTTGGTTTTAAACTAAACGACGTTATTGTTTCTATTAATGATAAAAAAATTACATCTTTAAATGATCACAATAAAGCGCTTATAGAATTAGCAAATAAGGATTTAACTTATGAATTGCTAAGGGATAATAAACAATTTTTTATCACTATAAATAGCTCAGATCGTACAGATTTAAAAAGAAATCAAATCGAAAGAGGTAGTCCTAACGGGCTTTATTTTTTTCCATCCTCAAATAATTCAGTAAAGATAGATAGTGTTATTCCTGGTTCCCCTGCAGAGATAGCTGGTATAAGAAAAAATGATCTTATTGTAAGTGTGAATAACAAAACTATCTTTAATTCATCAGATTTAGTTAGACTAGTCAATAGTAAAGCGAATGAACTAATAACTGTTAAGGTTCTTCGAAATAGCGAGTTGATAGAAACATCACTTAAGCCACAAATAAATACTGAAAATATTAGAAGTGTTGGCGTTATTGGGGTTATAATAAAACAGAATCTTGATAACAAAAAAAAATATATTAATTATTTTAAATTCAGTACTTTAGATATTATTTATAAATCATTTTATGATGTTTTAGATGGATTAAAAATGGTATTTAAGTCCTTCATCCATCTCCTCACAGGGAATATCGATTGGCGGCTTCTTTCTGGCCCAATTTCAATTGCTGAATTATCCTCAGAGACACTCTCAATGGGTCTTATTACATATTTAAGTTTTTTAGTGTTTTTAAATATTAATATCGGGTTTCTCAATTTACTCCCAATTCCAGCACTAGATGGCGGACAATTATTTTTTTATATGATTGAGGCTGTTCTAGGAAGACCTCTTAATAGAAAAAATATGATTATATCTCAAAGACTTGGAGTGATTATTTTATTTCTTGTATTCACATTAGCGGTATATAATGACGTTTTTAATTTAATGACTGATTGATGAAAAATTTTTTATTAATAATATTTGTAGTTTTAATAAATTTTGCTGCCCATGCAATAGAAAATTTATTAATTAGTGATATTAAGATTGAAGGCCTTCAAAGAACGGATCCTGGATTAGTATTTAGCAATATACCTTTTGAACTTAATGACCCAATTAACGAAGTCAATGTTAGTGAAACTATTAAACTTTTATATAAAACTGGTCAATTTAGAGACATTTCTATTGAACAAGAAGGTAGTAAAATTATTATTATTGTCAATGAAAAACCTGTTATATCAGAATTAAATTTCTCTGGGGTAAAAGCATTTCAGGACGAAAAATTAAAGATTGGATTAAGTCAGATGAATTTTGCAGCAGGATTGGTTTTTGATAAAACAGATTTAAAAAAAGTGGAACAAGAAATCGCAAGACAATACTTATCTTTAGGAAAATATACTGCTTCTGTTTCAGCTGAAGCTATTCCTTTAGAGAGAAATCGGATCCAAGTTAATATATATGTTGAAGAAGGAAGTATTTCTAGAATTAAAGAAATTAATGTTATTGGAAATAGACTCTTTAAAAACGAGACTCTCTTGGAGAATTTTAAACTCAAAGTAACCAATATTTTATCTTGGTATAACAAAGATGATAGGTATTCAAGACAAATTTTAAATGGTGACTTAGAAGGGTTAAGAAGCTTTTATATGGACAAAGGCTACCTAGACTTTAAAATTAATTCGTCAATGATAAGAATCTCAGAGAGCAAAAAGCATGTTTACATCGATATATCAATAGACGAGGGTAATAAGTATACTTTTGGTGAGAGTAAGCTTTCTGGTAAATATGAGAATGTCCCGGAAGTTTTATTGCAGGTTCAAATTGGTACAATTCCAGGACAAGTTTTTAGTCGGTCTGAAGTTACTGCAACGACTGCAAGACTTAATCAAATATTAGGTGACTATGGCTATGCTTTTTCGAATGCAAATGCTATACCTGATGTTAATAAAAAAGAAAGAACAGTTGCTTTTAATTATTTTATTGACCCCGGAAAGAAAATTTATGTTCGAAGAATTAACTTTTTTGGAAATGAAAAGACTAAAGATAGTGTTATCAGGAGACAAATGAGACAGTTTGAATCTTCTTGGTATTCGAAACGTAAAGTAGACAGATCAAGGCAGAGGCTTTCCCAAACACAGTATTTTGATAGCATTGATTTACAAATTACAAATGTGCCGGGTGTTACTGATCAAGTCGATGTAAATATTCAAGTGGCTGAAAGAAACACAGGTAAAGTTATGGTGGGTGCTGGTGTTAGCTCAAATGAAGGTCTTGTCGGCACATTCACACTTAGCCAGTCCAATTTTTTAGGCACTGGTAATACTGTTACTACTTCAGTTAGTACAGGTGAGGTCAATAAAACTTATGCTTTAAGTTACCAGGACCCATATTGGACTGATGATGGTGTATCTAGAACATTTGGAGCCTACAGAAGAGATGTTAATACCTCTGATTTATCAACAGCCTCATACAACACATTCTCATATGGAACAAATATTGATTTTCGCGTCCCTCTTACTGAATACAATTCTGTAAGCTTTGGAGCTACTCTTGATTTAACTGATATTGAGCTTGGGGCTAATGCTACTCAAGAATATATAGATTACTGCCGGAATGTATCTGGAAGTATAACAACAAATGATTGTAACAGTGATTCAATAAGTATCAATGCTGGATATGGAGCGGATACTAGAGATAATGCTCAATTTCCAACTAAGGGACAAGTATTTAGTGTAGGCGCACAGATTGGTCTTCCAGTTTTCGATATGAATTATTACACAATAACTGCTAAGGCAGAAAAATACTGGCCTATTCAAGGAGGCATGTCGTTCAAGGCTAAAGGAACGGTAGGTCTTGCAGATGCATACAGCGATAAAAAATTCCCATTCTTTAAAAACTTTTTCACGGGTGGGCCAAACTCAATAAGAGGATATGACCAATCTTCCGTGGGTGAAAAAACACTTAATGCAGCAACGGGTGTTTATGAAACCACTGGGGGCAAGAGCTCTCTGCTTGGAAGTGTTGAGTTATTCTTTCCTCCTCCTGGCTTAAAAAATGTTAAAAGTTTTAGATTTAGTACGTTTGTTGATGGCGGCGGCGTCTATAAAAATGGTATTTCAGGAGATCAGAGTAGATTTTCTGCAGGTATAGGTGCTCTTTGGCTTTCGCCATTTGGACCATTGACATTAACATTCGCAAAACCATTAAATGAGGGTGCCCATGACAAGGTAACTGAGTTACAATTTGGTATGGGCGGTGCTTTTTAAACTTATTTTGAATTGGAGGTAAATCGGAAATGAAAAAATTTATAGCAGTTTTTTTAGTTTTAGTTTTCAACACATCGGTTGCGTTTGCAGAGATAAAAATTGGCTTTGTTGAAATCAAGAAAATATTACAGAATGCCCCACAAACTATGAAAGCAAACAAGGTATTAGAAAAAGAATTCACAAAAAGAACCAAAGAATTAAAAAAAATAGTAAAAACAATAAAAGCAAAAGAATCTAAATTTCAAAAAGATAGTATGACTATGTCTGATTCTGATAGAGAGAAAAAAATAAAAGCAATACAGGCGCTAAAAATTGATGCCCAAAGAACCGAACGAGAAGTACGAGAAGATATTGACTTACGAAGAAAAGAGGAAATTGCAAAAGTTCAAAGATTAGTTAATGTTGCAGTTGAAAAAGTTGCGAAAGAACAAGCTTACGACTTAATTCTCTATCAAGGTGTCGCTTATGCAGGGAAAAAAGTCGATATAACTGACGTTGTTATAAAAGCTTTAGGCGACCTTAAGTAATTAATTGAGTCGCTAGGCCTTAAGTATTATGAAAGATATTGTCTGTGATGAAAATGTTACTTCTGAACAATTATCACTTATTATTGGTGGAAAATGTTCAAATAAAAAAACTGTAATTGATAACTTTTCTTCACTTAAGTCATCAAATGCTTCATCAATTACATTTTTCTCTGACAGAAAGTTAATTGATGATTTAAACCATACTAAAGCCAAAGTTGTTATTTTAAAGCAAGAGGATGTCATATTACGCAAAGGAGATTGGATAGTAGTTGATGATCCATACTTAGCCTTTTCTAAAGTTGCTAATTTTTTTCTTAAAGATAATAATTTTAAGGCATCTATCGATGAAAATTTAAGCCAAGGTTTGAATAGTCATATTTCACCAGATTGTTTTATTGGCCCATTCAGCTCAATTGGTAATAATTCAAAAATATGTCGTCAAGTTTTTTTGGCTTCCAATATTTCAATTGGCAATAACGTAATTATTAATGAAGGGACAAAATTACATCCTAATGTAACAATTGGTAATGATGTAGTTATCGGAAAGAATTGTGAGATTTTTTCAAATGCAACTATCGGCACTGATGGATTTGGTTATGCTCAAGATTCTAACCATATTTGGAATAAAATACCACAAATGGGGTCTGTGATTATCAAAGATAATGTTGACATTGGAGCAAATACAACAATAGACAGGGGTACCATTGATAATACGATTATAAATTCAGGGGTAAAAATTGATAACCAAGTTCAAGTAGGCCACAATTGCTTTATAGATGAAAATACAATAATAGCAGGCTGCGTAGGTATAGCTGGCAGTTCTAAGATTGGTAAAAATTGTAAAATTGGCGGTGCTGCAATGATCTTAGGACATCTTGAGATTAATGACAATATTACAATTTCGCCGGGAACAATGATTACCAAATCTTTAAATAAATCAAATAATAAATATACTGCTATTATGCCTTTTATGGAGCATAAGGAATGGCTTAAGATGGCAACAAAATTAAAAAAAAAGGGAAAGAAAGATGACGGATGAGAAATTATCGATGGATATTCACGAAATATTAGACCACTTACCTCACAGGTATCCATTTGTTCTTGTTGATAAAGTTATCTCAATGGAGCTTGGAAAAGAAATAACTGCTATCAAGAATGTAACTATTAATGAGCCTTACTTCCCTGGGCATTTTCCGTACCATCCAGTTATGCCAGGTGTTCTTATTGTTGAAGCGCTAGCTCAAGCAGCTGCATTATTATCTTTTAAAACGATGGATACAAAACCAACAGAAGACTCGGTTTATTACTTTGCTGGGATAGATAATGCTCGATTTAAAAAGCCGGTAAACCCTGGTGATCAACTAATATTACACGTAAAAATTGATAGGGTTCTTAAAGGGATATGGAAGTATGTCGGAACGGCAACTGTTGATGGTGAAATTGTTGCAGAAGCTAATATGATGTGTATCTTAAAAGAAATTGCTAAGTAAATTTTATGGAATTTGAGCAAAAAATTCATCCAACTGCTTTAATTCATCCTAAGTCTGTATTACATCCAAGCGTAAAAATTGGTGCCTACTCTGTGATAGGTAAAAATGTCGAAATAGGCGAAGGCTCAGAAATTGGTAACTTTACTACTGTAACCGGAAAAACAATTATTGGTAAGAATAATAAAATTTATCACTACTGCTCTCTGGGAGAGGTTCCGCAAGATAAAAAATATAATAATGAAAAAACTTTTTTAAAAATTGGTGATGGCAATACTATTCGCGAGTTCTGTACTTTTAATATAGGCACCACTGGTGGCACGGGATTAACTCAGATTGGTAATAATAATTGGTTAATGGCTTATGTCCATATTGCTCATGATTGTCGATTAGGTAATGATATTGTTTTAGCTAATAACACATCACTTGCTGGACATGTAGAAATCGATGATTTTGCAACTCTTGGGGGATTTACTCTCGTTCATCAATTTTGTAAGCTTGGGGCACATATTATGACTGCCGTTGGGACTGTTATATTTAAAGATGTCCCACCATATATAAGAGCTGCGGGTTACAATGCAAAACCAAATGGCATTAATAGTGAAGGACTTAAAAGAAGAGATTTCACTCTTGAATGCATATCAAATATCAAGAAAGCTTATAAAATAATATACAGAGAGGGCAATACATTAGATTCTGCCAAAAAATTACTAGAAACCCTTGCTCAAAATAGTGACGAACCTAGCTCTAATTCGGTAGGTTTATATATTGATTTTATTAGTAAATCAAATAGAGGACTTATAAGGTAAATGGTAAAAATTGCCATTTTGGCTGGCGAGGCATCTGGCGATATAATTGGCAGTCATTTAATGTCTTATTTAAATTCTAAAATAAAAAATATAGAATTTATTGGTGTTGGCGGCCCAGAAATGAGCAAGAATGGATTAATTTCGTATTTTGATTATAGAGAAATAAGTGTTCACGGATATTTTGACGCATTAAAAAAAATTTTCCGATTATTATCTTTAAGAAGCAAGGTGGTGGACTACCTCCTGCAAGAAAAACCAGATATATTTATTGGTATAGATGCTCCAGATTTTAATTTTGGGGTAGAGAGAAGGTTGAAATTTAAAAATATTCCTACTTTTCACTATGTGGCACCATCAGTTTGGGCTTGGAGGCAGGGAAGGGTGCTCGATATGAAAGATAATGTTAATCACTTGTTTGCAGTGTTTCCTCATGAGCCTAAAATTTTTAAAAAAGCTAAAGTTCCAATTACATTTGTTGGGCACCCACTAGCAAACAAGATACCTCTTAATCCGATTGTAAATAAAGGACGTAAAAAATTACATCTTGATAAAGGGAAAACAATTATTACACTATTGCCTGGAAGCAGATCCAGCGAAATTAAATATCATTTAGAATTAATGATAAATACAGCAATCTTAATTAATAAAGAATTAACATGGCGAAAGTTAAAACGGGCAGAATTTTTAATCCCCATTAATTCTAAAGATAATTATAATAATATGTCCAATAAGCTTAAACTTTATAATAATAAGATTAAAAGTATTAAGCTTATTATTGGGCATTCTCATGACGCAATATGCTCAGCAGACATGGTAATAGCTGTATCTGGAACAGCAACTCTTGAGGCTGCTCTTTATAAAAAACCTATGATAATTGTTTATAAAACTTCTTTACTATCCTACCTTTTGCTAAAAAAATTATTGCTGATACCCTATATTGGATTACCTAATATCTTATTAAACAGATTCGTAGTTCCTGAATTCCTTCAAAATAAAGCAACACCTGAGATCATTGCATGTAAAGCAGTTGAAATTTTGACCGATAAGAAAATTCAAAAAAAATTAAATACTGAATTTAAACAGCTCCATATAAACCTTAAAAAAAATAGTTCCGAACTTATTTATAAGAAAATAATTAAATACCTAAAATGACTCTTATTTGCGGAATAGATGAAGCAGGTAGAGGTCCGCTTTGTGGTCCAGTTTTTGCTTCTGCAGTAATTTTTGATTCTGACCTTGTTATAAATAATCTTACAGATTCTAAAAAGCTATCTGAAAAGAATAGGAATATTCTTTATGATGAAATAAAATTAAAAGCTATTGAATATTCTTACGCAACAGCTTCAGTTGAGGAAATTGATAAGATTAATATTTTGCAAGCATCATTATTAGCTATGAAAAGAGCATTTGATCTTCTTAGCACTAAACCTGATTTTATTTATATAGATGGAGTATATTGCCCAGATATAAAAATATCGCCAATGGAGGCAGTTGTTAGGGGCGATTCTTTAATAAAAGCTATTTCTGCAGCATCTGTTATAGCAAAAGTTGAGCGTGATAAATATATGGTTCAACTTGATCAAGAGTATCCGCAATATAACCTTAAAAAACACAAAGGCTACCCAACGAGAGAGCACCTTCAATTAATAAGGCAATATGGTATTAATAAAATTTATCGATTATCATTTAAACCAATTAAAGAACTAATTAATAAGAAAGATACATAGTTGCTTATCAATATCAATATTCTTTTTTAGATTCCAATTCTCTATAGAATCACAAATTATCTTTTCTTTACTGCTGGTTAAGTTTATAGCTAAACAAAGCCTATTTGATTTATCTAATATTTTTAATAAATCTTTTAATAATTGCTGATTTCTGTATGGAGTTTCAATAAATATCTGAGTCTCTTTTTCTTCCTTTATGGGTACCATCATTTTTTTTATATACTGCTCTTTATCATCTTTATCTATTGGGATATAGCCATGAAATTTGAATTTTTGCCCATTAAACCCTGACGCCATAAGGCTTAATATAATAGATGAGGGGCCAACTAAGGGCTTTATTTGTATATTGTTTAAATGTGCATACTCAACTATTTTGGACCCAGGATCAGCAACACATGGGCTGCCAGAGTCTGAAAGTAAACCCATATCATTTCCGTTATAAATAGGCTCAAAGTATTCTTTTAAATCATTAGTACTTGTTTTGTTGTTGTGTTTAAAAAGTGTGACTGATTGTATTTCAGACTTCAAGCCGAACTCTTTGATAGTTTTTCTAGCAATCTTTTCATTTTCAACGATGAAATATTTTATATTATGCAGTTGTTTTTTTTGCTCATCCAATAGAAAAGTGACGCTTTCAATTTGTTCAATTGAAGAGGGGATAATAAAAAGAACGCCTAAATCATCAGACTTAACTATCATTAATAGATATTCCAATTTTCTTTAGCATATCAACTAAAGTTATTAAAGGTAGACCGACTACAGCTGTTGGGTCACTACTATTAATTTCATCTAACAGAGTTATCCCTAACCCTTCTGATTTAATACTACCTATGCAGTTAAAAGGTTTTTCTTTTTTTAAATAGCTCTCAATTTCATTTAAACTTAAATTTTTATATTTAACGTTAAAGCTGATAACTTTTTTTTGAAAAATTTTTTTCTTGTTGAAGTTGACACAAATAGCACTATGAAAATTAACTTTTTTTCCACTCAATTCTTGTAATTGTAAAACAGCACTTTTATAGTCTAAGGGTTTTTGTATTTGAATATTATTATATTCTGCTGTTTGGTCACATCCAATTACAATTGCTTCTTTAAATTGACTGGAAACTTTTTTAGCTTTTTCTTCTGCAAGCCTACTGGCTGAATCATATGCTGTTTCTGACTCTTTTCTAATTTCTTCCATCTCTGGTTTAACTATCGTAAATTTTATCAACAATCTTTCAAGTAATATTTTTCTATAGACAGACGAAGATGCAAGGATAATTTGGGGCATCATTGATTATTAATTACGATTGAATCTCAAGCAACGTTTCATTTGGTGAAACTTCATCACCCTTACTGATATTTATTGCAACAACTATTCCCGATTTCGCAGCTTGAATCTCATTTTCCATTTTCATTGCTTCAATTACAATTACACTATCACCTGCGGTAATTTTATCGCCAATACTAACTTTAATATCAACAATTTTTCCAGGCATTGCAGTTGTAATACAGCCATCATGGGTTGGTTTTGGTCTTACGCTTTCTTTTTTATTGCTCAATTTTGGCTCATTTGTACTCGATGACGACGATGGTTTATTCACTAATATTTCATTTAATGTTTCAACTAAAACTTCTTCTGAAATTCCATCTACTGAGACATAAAATGGCCTTTCTGCTTCACTTGGATCTCCTGAGCCAGTTAAATTAATATGGTACGTTTCACCATGGAGCGTGATATTGAATTCAGTTGGAGCGAAATGATCTCCCTTTTTCATCTCTTCTTCTTCATTTAGTAACTCTTCTGGCTCTAATGAACCAGCGTTTCTTTCCTGAAGAAATTTTGTACCTACTTCAGGAAACATTGCATAAGTTAAGATGTCTTCATCAGACTTTGCAAAAGATTCTGATTTAACTTTAAGATTAGCAACTTCTGGCTTTAAACTATCTGCTGGTCTTGATGTAATTTCTTTTTGATTCCCAATAGCTTTTTTCTTTATATCGTTATTTAATTTCCCTGGCGCCAAACCATATTGGCCTAAAAAATAATTTTTTACTTCACTTGTAATTGTTTTGTACCTTTCACCTGTAATGACATTCAATACTGCCTGTGTCCCAACAATCTGGGATGTTGGTGTAACCAAAGGGGGGTAGCCTAAATCTTTTCTAACCTCAGGAATCTCTTTTAAAACCTCGTCCATTCTATCCAATGCACCCTGATCTTTTAATTGATTGGATAAATTTGAAATCATTCCTCCTGGGACTTGATTAATTAATACTTTAGGATCTAAACCTGTAAATTTAGATTCAAATTGCCAATACTTTTTTCTGGTTTCTTTTAAGTATTCTGTTATTTCATCTATTTTAGATAAATCAATATCGGTTTTATAGCCCATATCTTCAAGAGCAACAATGGTTGACTCAGTAGTTGGATGGCTAGCCCCTTCGGAGAAGCTTGAATTACATGTATCGATTATTGTCGCACCTGCTTGCACTGCAGAGATAAGATTTACGGTTGCGAGACCAGATGTTGCATGACAATGCATATGAATTGGAATGCTAATATTTTTAACCAATGATTGAACTAACTCTTTTGTTAAATTGGGCGTTAATAACCCAGCCATATCTTTAATTGCAAGGCTGTCACATCCAAGCTCTTCTATTTTTTTTGCTAAATTAACAAAATATTCGATATTATGAACCGGTGAAGTCGTGTAGCTAATAGTCCCTTCAGCATGTTTTTTATATTTTTTTACTGCTTTTATTGAAACTTCAATATTTCTAATATCATTAAGCGCATCAAATACCCTAAAGATATCTACGCCATTATCAGCAGATTTTTTAACAAACATATCTACAACATCATCTGAATAATGTCGATAACCTAATAAATTTTGGCCTCTTAGTAGCATTTGAATTTTACTATTTGGGAGTGCTTTTCTAAGCTTAGTTAAGCGCTCCCACGGGTCTTCTTTAAGGTAGCGAACACATGCGTCAAAAGTTGCTCCACCCCAAGCCTCAATGGACCAAAAATTTAATTTATCAAGCATCGGGCATACTGGTAACATGTCTTCAGTTCGAAGGCGAGTTGCAATGTGACATTGATGCCCATCTCGTAAAACCAGTTCTGTTATATCAATCTTCTTCATATGTTTTATATTCCCTCATGTGCAGCTATTGCAGCACCTATGGCCGCCGCAATAACTTCTGGCGGTAGTTCATCTTCGTATTCTGTTAATTCTGGATGCGTATCTACAAAGCTAGTATTAAACTTAGCATTAATGAAATCTTCATTTTTTAGTATTTCAAGATAATAAGGTATGGTTGTTTTAATTCCAAATACTCCAATATCGCCCAAAGCTCTTCTTCCTCTATGAATGGCATCAGACCAAGCCATTGCCCATATTGTTAGTTTTGCACACATTGAGTCATAATAGGGCGGTATTACATAACCTGTATAAATTGATGCATCTGTTCGAACTCCTGGCCCTCCAGCGGCATAATACCTTGTTATTTTACCAAAAGATGGTAAAAAGTCTTGCTTTGGATCTTCAGCATTAATTCTAAACTCAATGGCAAAGCCCCTATATGAAACTTCTTCTTGTGTGTATCTTAATTTTTCACCACTCGCTATTTTTATCTGTTCTTGAACTATATCAACACCTGTAATAGCTTCTGAAATAGTGTGCTCAACTTGAAGCCTAGTATTCATCTCCATAAAATAAAAATTGTTATCGATGTCAAGTAAAAATTCTACAGTACCTGCATTTTCATAACCAACAGCTTTTGCTGCTTTTACTGCTAAATCACCAATATAATTTCTTTGATCTTCACTTAATTGAGGAGAAGGTGCAATTTCAATAAGTTTTTGATTTCGTCTTTGAATAGAGCAATCTCTTTCGTAGAGGTGTATGGCATTACCATGGCTATCAGACAAAATTTGGACTTCTATATGTTTTGGTGTTACTACACATTTTTCCATAAATACTTCTGGCTTACCAAAAGCTTTAGTTGCTTCTGATATAACTCGGTCATAATTAGAATTTAACTCATTGTGATTATCACACCTTCTAATTCCTCTTCCGCCTCCACCATTTGTCGCTTTAAGCATAATTGGATATCCAATATCGTTTGCAAGAACAATAGCTTCATCTAAACTGGTTACATTACCCTCGCTACCAGGAATAACTGGTATACCAGCTTTAATCATAGCCTCTCTAGCTTGAATTTTATCTCCCATACGTTTTATTAACGAAGAATCTGGGCCAATAAATTTAATATTTCTTCGTTCACAAATTTCTGCTAATTCTGGGTTCTCAGATAGAAATCCATATCCAGGATGAATGGCATCACATCTTGCAGTAACAGCAAGATTAACAATTCTATAAGGACTTAGATATCCAGATAATGGATCAGAACCAATAAAATAAGACTCGTCAGCTTTTTTAACATGCAGTGAATGGCGATCCGCTTCAGAGTATATGGCAACGCTAGTTATACCCATCTCCTTACACGCGCGAATTATGCGGACTGCAATTTCTCCGCGATTAGCTATTAAAATTTTTTCAATCAAAAAAAAGATTTCCTTGAATTGTTTCTTAGGTGTTACTAATTTTTTGTTACGTTTTACTATATGAATTATAACATGTGAGTTAAAGCATTTTTCATACTTAATAAATTGTAAACTATTAAATAAAAGTACCAATCATATTGAATTATTTATAAAATTTATGATTTTATGCTAAAATTTCGCTTTAAATTTTGAGCAAAACTTCTTAACTTCCAAGTAGTTAGAATTTTAAAGTTCATTTTTATATCAAGGAGTTATTATGGCTGTTCAGAAAAGTAAAAAATCAACCTCAAGAATAGGGATGCGACGCTCACATGACAGTTTATCGAGCCCAGCTTTGGCGATAGAGAAAACAACTGGCGAAACGCATTTAAGACATCATGTTAGCGCTTCTGGTTTTTATAAAGGCAAAAAAGTTATAGCAACCAAAAGTGAATAAACTCATTATAGCTAAAAACTAAATTATGCAGCATTCAATTGCGATCGATGTAATGGGCGGAGACCATGGAGTTAAGGTTACAGTTCCTGCAGCAATACAAATTCTTCAGCAGTATTTACAAATTAATATTATTCTTGTTGGAAATGAGGTTGAAATAAAAAAATCTCTTTCTAATTTGAAGGAAAGTAATAACCCTCGGTTAAGTATTCTTAATACAACTCAATCAGTTGAAATGGATGAGTCTCCACAATCTGCACTAAAAAATAAGAAAAATTCTTCGATGCGATTAGCCATCAATTTAGTCAAAGCCAACACCGCTTCAGCATGCGTAAGCGCTGGAAATACTGGCGCTCTCATGGCAACTGCCCGCTTCGTTCTAAAAATGCTTCCAGGGATTGAAAGGCCAGCTATTGCTTCAAATTTTCCAAATAGAAGTGGAGGAGTTACTTGCGTTTTAGATTTAGGAGCTAATACAGACAGCACTCCTGAACAATTACTTCAATTTTCTGTAATGGGAGCTATGCTAACTAGCACTTTAACTAGAAAGAAAAATCCATCGGTTGGTCTTTTAAATATTGGGTCGGAAGATATTAAGGGTAATGAGGTGGTTAAAAAAACTTTCGCACTTCTTAAAGAAAGTCATTTAAATTTTTATGGTAACGTAGAAGGTGACGATATCTTTAAAGGAACTACCGATGTTGTGGTTTGTGATGGATTTGTTGGAAATGTTGCATTAAAGACAACTGAAGGAGTGCTTAGAATGTTTGGTAGTTTTTTATCTGCTGAGTATAAGAAAAATTGGATTACAAAAATTATTGCGCTAATTTCTTTATCTCTTTTAAAATCTTTTAGAAAAAGGCTTGATCCAAGAAGGTATAATGGAGCATCGTTTCTAGGGTTAAATGGTATTGTAATTAAAAGTCATGGGAGTGCTGATATTCTTGCTTTTAAAGCAGCAATAACTACAGCTATTGAAGAATCTGAAAATAGAGTGCTTGAGAAAATAAAAAAACAGATCAAAATTGAATCTAATTAACAGAAACTAAAAAAATGATATTTTCAAAGATAATAGGCGTAGGAAGTTACCTCCCAAAAAAAATACTAACAAATAAAGATCTTGAAAAAAGTCTAGATACAACGGATGAATGGATAACCTCAAGAACTGGTATAAAACAAAGACATATAGTTAGCCCAGGTCAGCAAACTAGCGATTTAGCTTTTGAAGCAGCAAGAAAAGCTATAAGTAATTCCAATATCAATACTGATAAAATTGATCTTATTATTGTTGCTACGACAACACCGGATAAAATTTTCCCAAGTACTGCTTGTAATGTTCAAACAAAACTCGGAATTAAAAATTGCCCCGCCTTTGATATTCAAGCAGTGTGCAGTGGCTTTATTTATGCGCTATCAGTTGCTGATAAATTTATTAAAACAAAATCAGCGAAAAATATTCTAGTTATCGGTGCAGATTCTATGTCAAAAATAACAGATTATACTGACAGAAGTAATGCAATTCTTTGGGGCGATGGTGCAGGAGCCGTTGTTCTTTCAGCATCAGATCAACAAGGTATTTTATCTACCCACATCCATGCTGATGGCAAATATGAAGAATTACTTCACGTGCCAAAGAGAAATGTTGAGAATAAAATTGAACAGACAATTGAAATGCAAGGTAGTCAGGTATTTAAAATTGCAGTTAATACATTAGATAAAATTGTTGATGAAACATTAATAGCAAATCAATTAAAGAAGGAAGATATTGATTGGCTTGTTCCGCACCAGGCAAATGTTCGAATTCTTGAAGCTACCGCAAAAAAATTAGAAATGGGCATGGACAAGGTTATTGTTACAATAGATCGACATGGAAATACTTCTGCAGCGTCTATTCCGCTTGCTCTAGATGACGGCATACAAAACGGTAAGATAAAAACAGGTCATTTACTATTGATGGAAGCTTTTGGAGGCGGATTCACTTGGGGCTCAGCGCTAATAAGATATTAAATGAGTAAATATATTATTACATTTCCTGGACAAGGTTCGCAATCAATTGGAATGATGAATAGCCTCTCACATATCCCTATTATTAAAAAAACTTTTACTGAAGCCTCAGAAATTTTGAATAAAGACTTTTGGGCTATGACTTCGTCTGAAAATCAAGAAATTAATCAGACAGTAAATACACAGCCTTTAATGCTCACAGCTGGGGTTGCTACTTGGAGGTATTTACAAGAAAATAATTTGGATTCACCTAGTTTTATTGCAGGACACAGTTTGGGTGAGTTTACAGCGCTTGTAGCTAGCAACTCATTAACCTTTAATGATGCCTTAAAAGTAGTTACAAAAAGAGCTGAATTAATGCAAAATGCCGTTCCTGAAGGCGAGGGGGCTATGGCTGCAATTATTGGCTTAGATGATCAGAAGGTAGTAAATATATGTAACGAAGAACAAGGAAATAAAATTTTAGAAGCAGTTAATTTTAATTCTCCAGGTCAAGTTGTTATTGCCGGAACAAAATCTACTTTAGAAAAATCATTACAAAGCTTTAAAGATGCAGGTGCTAAAAGAGCAATGATACTTCCTGTAAGTGTTCCTTCTCATTGTAAATTAATGCAGCCGGTATCAATTTTATTTGATGATTACTTAAAATCAATTGTATTTAATTTGCCAAAATTTCCTATTATTCAAAACTATGAAGCCATGCATTATAATGAAATTGAGAAAATTAAATCAGCCCTTGTGCACCAGATTTTTAATCCAGTAAGGTGGACAGAAACAATTAAATTACTATCAGCAGAAGGTATAAACTTATTCATTGAAGCTGGGCCTGGTAAAGTTTTAACAGGTTTAAATAGACGAATCAATAAAGAATCTTCACATTTTTCAGTTATAAATGAAGAAGCAATAGGTGAAATTTTATTAAAAATTAAGGAACTAAAATAATGACTGAGCAAAATGCTATTAAAGTTGCGCTTGTTACAGGTGCAAGCAGGGGTATTGGGGCATCAATCGCATTAGAATTAGCAAAAAATGATACCCTTGTTATTGGAACAGCAACATCAGATGAAGGAGTTAGAGCGATCAATGAAAATTTTAAACTCAACAATAAAAAAGGTATTGGGTTGGTTTTAGATGTTAATCATAACAAGTCGATTGAATCTTTAATAATGCACATTGAAGAAAAATATGGAAACATTAGTATTCTAGTAAATAATGCAGGAATAACTAAAGATACTCTTTTGATGAAAATGAAAGATGAGGATTGGGATGAAGTTATGAATACAAATTTAAAGTCTGTATTCAAGTTATGCCAGTCAGTAATTAGAAAAATGATGAAAAATAGATATGGACGCATCATTAATATATCTTCTGTGGTTGGACATTCAGGGAATGCTGGACAAACGAACTACACTGCATCAAAAGCAGGAATTTCTGGTTTTACAAAATCTCTTGCTCAGGAAGTTGGGAGTCGAGCAATTACTGTTAATTGTGTCGCACCAGGTTTTATAGATACGGAGATGACACGATCACTGCCTGAAGAGTATAAAGATCAACTCATAAGCAAAATTCCACTTGGAAAGCTTGGAAGTCCAAATGACATTGCTAATGCAGTAGCTTTTTTAGCTTCTGAAAATGCAGGCTATATAACTGGTGAAACGCTGCATATCAATGGCGGAATGTTGATGGTTTAATTATTAATACCTATATAAATCATATAGTTATTAATTTTTTATTAAAATATTCAAAATAGTTTAATAAAGTAAGCATTCATTTGATAAAATAGCGAAAGTAATTTATTTGTCTTTAAAAAAAGGGGTTAATACATGTCAGATATCCAACAAAGAGTTAGAAAAATTGTTTCAGAACAATTGGGAACAGATGATGATAAAATAAAAAATGAATCATCATTTGTTGATGATCTTGGCGCAGACTCACTCGATACTGTTGAGCTTGTAATGGCTTTAGAAGAGGAATTCGATACTGAAATTCCAGATGATGAAGCTGAAAAAATTACAACAGTGCAACAAGCAATAGATTACATAAATAAAAATCTTAAATAATCAACTAACCTGATCAAAACTGATTAGGTATATCCATGAAGAAAAGAAGGGTTGTAGTTACAGGACTTGGTTTGATAACACCAGTTGGTATTGGTGTTAAAGAATCATGGAAGAATATCCTTAATGGTGTTTCTGGAATTAATAATATCACTCAGTTTGACGCATCCGAATTTAAGTCACGCGTTGCGGGAGAGGTTAAAAATTTTGATCCCGACCTTTATTTAAACCCAAAAGACTCGAGAAGAATGGATACTTTTATTCAATTTGGCTTAGTTGCTGGTATTGAAGCAATTAAAGATTCTGGCCTTGAAGTCACTGAAGAAAACTCGGAAAGAATAGGTGTGTCAATTGGTTCTGGAATAGGCGGAATCAATCTTATTGAATCAACTAGTGATATTTTTGATCAAGGAGGAGCGAGAAAAGTATCTCCTTTTTTTGTGCCCGGTTCGATCATAAATATGATATCCGGCAATCTATCTATAATGTATGGTCTAAAAGGCCCAAATATTTCAATCGTTACTGCCTGTACTACGGGCACTCATTCAATTGGAGATGCTAGTCGAATGATTGAATATGGTGATGCTGATGTAATGATCGCAGGGGGATCAGAGGCAGCAATTACGGAACTAACTGTAGCTGGATTTTCTGCAGCTAAAGCATTAACTCAGCGTAATGATGATCCAAAAACAGCCTCAAGACCGTGGGATAAAGACAGAGATGGATTTGTAATTGGAGAGGGGGCTGGAGTTATGGTTATTGAAGAATATGAGCATGCTATGAAGCGGGGGGCAAAAATTTATTGTGAGCTAAGTGGTTATGGAATGAGTGCAGATGCTTATCATATTACAGCTCCTAGTATAGATGGGCCTAAAAGATCAATGCTTAATGCCATCAATAACGCAGGAATTAATTTAGACGAAGTTCATTACATCAACGCTCATGGCACATCAACTCAACTTGGTGACTTAAACGAAGTTAATGCTATTAAAGAGACTTTTAATAGCCATGCTTACGATTTAGTTGTTAATTCTACAAAGTCAATGACAGGCCACTTATTAGGCGGTGCAGGAGGTATAGAATCAGTATTTACAGCCCTAGCTATTCATCATCAAATATCACCACCAACAATGAATATTTTTAGTCAAGATACTGAATGTGACTTAGATTTTTCTGCAAATGAAGCTAAAGAAATTAATATACGAGCTGCATTAAAAAATAATTTCGGATTTGGCGGAACAAACGGCAGCCTTATTTTTAAGAGAATCTAAATAGTTTTTACCTAAATTGAAAAATAACTTTTTAATTAATGGGAATCCTTCAGAAAGTATTAATCCGTTCGATAGGGGATTATCTTTTGGTGATGGGGTATTTAGAACTTTTTTAGTCAAAAGTCGGTGCCCAATAAATTGGGATATGCACTATGAGAAAATTAAAGTAGACGCAAAAATTCTTAAAATCAAAGTCCCCGAAAAAAAAGATTTACTTTGTGATATTAAAAAATTATTTAATGAGGATAAAACATATATTTGTAAAATAATTATCACTCGTGGAATATCTGATCAAGGCTATCAATTCAATAAAAATATAAAGAGCACACGTATCATATTAAGAATTAATTATAAAAAAATTAACAGAGCATTTTTTTTAAATGGGGTAAGGTTAATGGTGTGCAAGACAAGAACAACTCATAGTGATATTTATGGTGGAGTAAAGCATTTAAATAGGATAGAAAATGTTGTAGCAAAAGCTGAATTAGATCCATCAGTGTTCGACGGGGTTATGCTTGATAGGAATGGCTATATTAATGAATGCGTGAGTAGCAACATTTTTGCAAGGTATGGAAACGTTATAATAAGCCCAAAACAAAATAATGCAGGCGTATCAGGAGTTTGTAAGCAAATAATCTTTAAAAATATTAAATCTATTGGGCTAAAATTTAAGAGTCAAAATATTAAACTAGATAAATTAAAAAAAGCAGACGAAGTTATAATTACTAATTCTGTTTTTGGAGCTTTATACGTAAATCAAATAGAAGATAAAAAATGGAAGGATGGGGCATTTACTTCATTGATAAGAGATTTTATTATTAAACCGGATGATAAATGAATTTCGTGTTAACAGAAATCTTAAAGCACTTAAAAAAAAGAAAAATTTTAGTCATTTTTCTTCTATTTATCTTTTGGTCCGTCAGTTATTTATTCCTACCTTTAAATATAACTGAAGAAAATTCAAGCTTTGAAATCACCGAAGGCAGTAATATAAACGAAATTACTGAACAGCTTGTTGAGATAAAGGTTTTAAGAGAGTCATTTAGATTTAAATTACTCACGTTTATTTTTGCCAAAAGAGAAAGTTTGAAAAGAGGGCATTATAAACTTAAAGTTAATGCAACAGCTTTAGACCTTCTTGATACTCTTTCCAATGGAAAAGAGTCTTTATATTCTATTTATTTTGCTGAAGGACTAACCTCTTCAGAAATGATAAACAAAATAAAAGAAAATAAGCACATAAAAAAAACTTTAAAATCTTATGATAAACAGAATATTTTAAATATTATTTCATCGGATAAAAAATATTTAGAAGGCTTGTTTTTTCCAGATAGCTATTATTTTTATAAAAATACCTCAGACATAGAAATACTTCAAAACTCTCATAAAGTTCTAAACAGAAAGCTTCAGTCTGCATGGGATAATCGCTCTGCAGAATTACCTTATAAAAATATGTATGAAGCATTAATAATTGCTTCAATAATAGAGAAAGAAGTGGGTGTATTGGAAGAGGCTTCAATTATTGCTGGAGTATTTGTTAATCGCATGAACGTAGGTATGCCACTTCAAAGTGATCCAACAGTAATTTATGGTATGGGTAAAAGATTTAATGGAAATATTACTAGAAAAGACTTAAAAAAAGATACGCCATATAATACTTACACAAGAAAAGGGCTTCCACCATCTCCGATATCGCTCCCGAGTTTAAATTCAATAGAAGCTGCTCTTAATCCAGCCCAAACAAACGCCTTATATTTTGTAGCTAAAGGCAACAGAATGCATCATTTTTCAGCTACACTTAAAGAACATAATAGGGCAGTGCGAAAATATCAAAAATGAAATCAGATCCAAAATTTATAACACTTGAGGGAGTTGATGGCGCCGGAAAAAGTACCTGCATGAGATTTATTAAAAAATATCTTACAGATAAAAAATTGAATTATTTATTTACAAGAGAGCCTGGAGGGACATCGGTAGGGGAGAAGTTAAGAAAAATTTTACTGCATGATGAAATGCTGCCAGAGACTGAAACTTTGTTGATGTTTTCAGCTAGAAATGAACATGTCCATCAGATTATCAAGCCAAACCTTAATGCTGGTTTAATTGTAATTAGCGACAGGTTTACCGATGCAACATACGCCTATCAGAGTGGAGGCAAGAATGTTCAATTAGAAAAAATTACTATACTTAAGAATTGGGTTCATGAGGATTTAAAACCAGATTTAACTTTACTTTTTGATTTACCAATTGATATAAGTTTGTCGCGACTTAATTCAGACGGCAATCTTGATAAATTTGAAAAAGAAGCAGCAGATTTTCATACAAGAATAAGAGAGTCATATTTAGCACTAGCAAGAAATGAACCCGATAGATTTCAAATAATAAATAGCAATCAAAATATAAATATTATTGAAAAAGAAATTTTCTTTGCATTAGATAAATTATTTTTATGAATATCTACCCTTGGCAAAAGAATTCTTGGGCTGAATTATTTTCAAATAAAGCTAAAATGCCGCATGCTCATATATTTTATGGGCCTCAGACTTTAGAAATTAATAAATTTGTTGGGGAGTTAGTTAAGTCAGTTTTATGCTCTCAACCAACAAAAGAAAACTTTGCATGTAACAGCTGTCAAGATTGCTTATGGAGCGAAACCAGCCACCCTGACTTAAAATTAGTTGAGAGCAGTTCAGATAAAGATGAAAAATTAAACTCAGATGTTCTTAATGTTGCCAATGCTCGAGAAGTAAAAAAATTTTTAGAACTTACTTCGCACCAGGCGAACGGGAAAAAAATTGTTGTTATATATGGCGCTGAAAGGTTAAATGTTGCTGCCTCTAATGCGTTATTAAAAACAATTGAAGAGCCACCTACTAATTGTCTTATTATATTCACTGTGAATAACTTAGCTAATTTATTACCAACAATTACTAGTAGATGTAGATTAATTTCTTTTTCAAAGCCTAGCAAAGAGGATGCAAAAAATTTCCTTAAGGAAACCGATAATATTGACCTTATTAATAAACTAGAGCTATATAATAATTCGCCTTTGCAACTCATCAGTGAGAAAGAAATGCTATCCGATGTCAGCATAATTCTAGATGAGCTTAGGAAAGGCGATGGAGTAGATTTAATGAAAGTAAATAATATTTGGCTTAATAATGGCCTTGCTTGGATTATCAATTTATTACAAAAATGGTCTTATGAAATTTTATTATACAAATTGTCTGAAGAGCATAATTACTTTCCAGATTATACAAAAGTAGTCCATAAATTAGCTTTAAATGCAGATTTAAGTAAACTGCTTACCTATCAAAAAAGTTTAAATTCAATAAAATCTTATGCTCAAACATCAGTAAATAAAGAGATTAACCTTAATTCAGTTATGATTGAGTATAAAAAAATTTTTTCTAATTAATTATGTATATAGACTCTCATTGCCATATAAACTTTCCTGAACTTAGTCAAAAAATCGATCAGGTTCTTGCGAATATGAAAGATAACAATATTTCTCATGCTTTATGCGTAAGTGTAACGCTTGATAAGATTGATGAAATCTTAGGCTTAACACAAAAATATTCAAACATTTATGCTTCGGTTGGCGTACACCCTGATTATGAGGACATACAAGAGCCAGATATTAATACCTTATTCAAGCATTCTAAGAACAAAAAAGTTGTAGCTATAGGTGAAACTGGTTTAGATTATTTTAGACTAAAAGGCGATTTAAGCTGGCAAAGAGATAGGTTCAGAACGCATATTCGTGCAGCTATTATGTCAAAGCTGCCACTTATAATTCACACACGGAATGCTCAAGATGACACAATCAGTATCATGAAAGAGGAGGGTGCAAATGCTACAACTGGTGTAATGCACTGCTTTACAGAGTCATATGAAATGGCTAAAAAAGCAATTGATCTAGGCTTTTATATTTCTTTTTCAGGAATTGTTACTTTTAAAAATGCTGAAACCTTAAGAGAAACTGTTAAAAAAATACCTATAGAAAATATATTAATAGAAACTGATTCACCTTATTTAGCTCCAGTTCCAAATAGAGGTAAATTGAACGAGCCAGCAAATGTAATATATGTTGCAGAAAAAATTGCAGAATTAAAAGGCATACCAGTTGAAAAAGTGGCTGAAATTACCACTAATAACTTTTTTAAACTATTTACTAAATGCAAAACACTTTAACAATTCTTGGTGCAGGTTCGAGTGCAGGAACTCCTGTTGTCGGTTGTAAATGCAAGACTTGTTTATCAATAAATCCTAGAAATACAAGAACTAGATGCTCCAGCTTAATAACTCTAAAAAATGGAAAGAATATTCTTATTGATACTAGCCCAGATTTAAGAGAACAATCTTTGAGGGAATCAATAACTAATGTTGATGCAGTACTTTTTACCCATGCACATGCCGACCATTGTCATGGTATTGATGATTTAAGGGCTTTTTGTCAAATTAATAAAATTCAAATTCCTCTATATGGGAATAAAGATGTTATTGATCAACTTACCAATAAATTTAAGTATGCAATGATCGAACCAAAGAATTTTTGGGAAATCCCAGTCCTTAAGCCTTATATAGTTATTAAGCCATTTGAAATTTTTGATGAAAAAATTACCCCTATCCCAGTCATGCATGGCAATAATAGTATTAACGGCTACCGTGTTGGAAATCTTGGCTATATAACTGATGCATCAGAGATATCTGAGATTTCAATGAAACTTTTAGAGGGTGTTGATACTCTATTACTTGATTGTTTGAGGATGGAGCCACATTTTACCCACCTTTCTTTTTTAGAAAGTATTGAAATTGCGAAAAAGATTAATGCAAGAAAAACGTATTTGATTCATATGACACATAATCTAGAATATGAATCATTGAAAAAGATGTTGCCAGAAGGTGTTTATGTTGGCTACGATGGTTTAAAATTACAAATTAATTGAAGATAAGGATTTAATATGAAATATAGTTTAAAATTTGTTGCTGTCCTAATAATGCTGATAGGATTTTCTTTTAATACCAACGCAGAAGATCATGCAGAGCAGAAAAGAATTTTTACAGAAGGTGAATTCATATCTCTCTTTAGTGGTAAACCAAAATCTAGAGTTCTAAAATATTTAGGTAAACCTGATAGTACAGATATTGCTATTAAACCAAAAGGCGCAAGTTCAGTATTAGGTAGACCAACTGTAGATAAGAAAAATCCGAACAAGAAACAGAAAATTGAAATGTGGTATTACAATCATATCGTTGAATATTCCCCTAAAAAAACTTACCTTAAAATTGAATTAACTCTCATGAACGATCGAGTTGTAAATATAGGATTCTTTAATCAATAAAAAAACCACCCAAATAAGGTGGTTTTTAAATTTTTCTGTAATCTAGCTATAACTAGCTTAATTTACCTGCAAATTTTTCAGAAATAAATCCAAAAATCGAACCTACGATCATCGCTATAGACATAGTTACTATTGGATTTGATACTGCTAATGAAATTACAGCTTCAGTTCTAGCGGTATCTGAAAGCAACATAAATCCAAATGTCGCAGCATAACCAAATACATTAGCTGGAGCATTTCCTAGTGATGGAATAATTGTTAGCGCCCAAACAGTTATACCAACTGCAATAGCCCAACTTATTTCAGGACCAACAAAAGCAATTATTTGTCCATATAGTAATACCGCTACACCGGCCAATACTGCTCCAAATACATTAGCGCTTATATTTTTTGTAAGCGCATCTTTGCCAACAGTAAAATATGAACCCCAAGCAATAAAACCACCCCAAATTGCAGTAGCACCAATAACACTTATTACACCAAGCGCCAAGTATGTATAAACCGCAGCACAAATACCTAAACTTACTCCTAAAGCGTTTTTCATTCTACTTCCTCCTGTTGAAGTTAAATTAAAATTTAATTTATCAATTAAAATTAACTTAGCACTTAACCGACAAAATTAAATGAAGCTTTAATACAAAAATTAATTAGTTTCATACCCACATCTAGGCTATAAAAAATAATTAGATTCTACAATGACTCACGAATTTTTTACTGTCAACCTTTTTTTGTAGCAGGACTTGTAATTTTTTTTTATTCAGTCTAATGTTAAGTATGTTTACTTTAAATAGGAGTTAAAGTAATGGACGATTTTTCTTCAGAAAATACAAAAAAATTTCATGGTGGATGCCCACACGATTGCCCTGATACCTGTTCTATGGTTTATGAAGTTGAAGATGGGAAATTAAAAAGTGTTAAAGGCAATCCAGACCACCCAATGACTAGAGGAGGTCTGTGTGTAAAACTTAAAGATTATGAAAAACGTCATTACCATCCTGATAGAGTTTTATATCCCCAGAGAAGAATTGGCCCAAAAGGTAGCATGCAGTTCGAAAGGATTACTTGGGATGAAGCTTTAGATGAAATAACAACAAAATGGAAAGCAATCATAGATGAACATGGTCCACAGGCAATTATGCCTAATAGCTACTTGGGCAATCAAGGATTAGTCCATGGGTTAAATGGAGGGGACTCTTTTTTTGCAAGATTGGGCGCAACAGTTACTGAAAGAACTTTTTGTGGCGAAGGTTCAGCAACAGCGTGGCTATTAACAGTTGGCCCAACAGCGGGAGTTGATCCAGAAAGCTTTATACATTCGAAATATATTATTGTTTGGGCGTGTAATTCAGTTAGTACTAATTTACATCACTGGCATATTATTAAAGAAGCACAAAAAAAAGGAGCTAAAGTTGTTGTAATCGATTCCTATGCTTCTAGAACAGCTAAAGAAGCTGATTGGCATATTGCTCCAAAACCAGGCACAGATGGTGCACTTGCAATGGCAATGATGAATGTAATTATTGGTGAAGGATTTGTAGACCAAGATTATATTGATAAATACACAGTGGGTTATCCAGAATTAGCTGAATTAGCAAAAAAAAGGACCCCTGAATGGGCGGCAGAGATCACTGGTATTGCGGCAGATGATATTAGAAAATTTGCAAGAGAATATGCAAACACACAACCATCAGCCATTAGAATCGGTGTAGCTTTAGAAAAAAGCTGGGGTGGTAGTCAGACAATTAGAGCTGTCACATCGCTTCCAGCATTAACAGGAGCATGGCGGCATGTTGGGGGAGGTATTCTTCAATTTCCAGTATGGGAACATCCTTATAAGTTTGATGTTATCTGTAGACCTGATTTAATACCTAAAGGAACTCAGGTAGTAAACAATCTTCAATTGGGTAGAGTGTTGACTGGAGAAAAAAAACTGAAAGTACCGATTAAATCAATGATGTGTTGGAATACCAACCCAGTCACCCAATCAACTGAAACTGACAAGGTAATAAAAGGCTTACAAAGAAAAGATTTATTTCTAGTTTCAGCAGAGCATTTTATATCAGATACTGCAGCCTATGCCGATATAGTTTTACCTGCATCTATGGGTGCCGAACAAGAAGATATGATACTTTCATGGGGGCACTTGTACCTTACATACAATACAAAATGTGTAGAATCACCAGGGGAAGCAATCCCAAATAATGAAATTTTTAGAAGGCTAGCCAAGCGACTTGGATTTGAAGAAGATTGTTTTAAATGGAATGATAGTGAATGTTTGGAGCATTATGTTGATTGGGATTCTCCTGCTTGTGAAGGCATAGATTTAAATTATATGAAAAAAAATGGTTATGCTAAATTAGCTGTAGGTACAAAAGATAACCGTGCGCCTCATAAAGAAGGTAATTTTCCAACCCCGTCAGGTAAATGCGAGTTTAGGTTGGTCGGAGCAAAGAATTTTGTAGCTGGGCCGTTTAGGCAAATGTATGATGACTTTCAGCCTGGACAAGATATTCCTGAATTACCAGATTATATTCCTTCAAGAGAAACAGAATTGGCTAATCCTGAATTATTTAAAAAATATCCATTGAGTATTCTTGCACCTAAAAGCCATGGCTTTATAAATTCATGCTATGGAAACATTGAGAATAAACTTAAGGGGCAGGGCGAACAATTTATTTTAATAAATCAAGCTGATGCAATAGATCGAGGAATACAAGAAGGTGAAATGATAAAAATATTTAATGATCGAGGATCATTTGACGCACTAGCTAAAATAACCTCAGATGTTAATAAAGGAATTGTTGTTACCACTCTTGGTTATTGGAGGCAACTTAACAATGGTACTGTGAATTCAGTAAGTTCTAGTGCTTTTGGGGACATGGGTAATGCACAAACCTCCCACGATTGTTTAGTTGAAGTTCGGACTATTTAATGAATAATTTAGACGAAATAACAATCACATGCACCGATAATGGAAAATCTGTCATTGGCTATATATTAGACTATCGCCCCAAAGATCATTTAGAAGTATCTTTAAATACAGTTAAAATATATCTTCAATATAGGAATGGCACTTATGTCGGGTCAATGTCAGGTATGGAATTTACTGTAGAAGAGAGTGATTTACCCAAAGAGCACCAAGAATACCATCGATAAGATTCTAAACTTTATGCTAAAGTAATAAATTAATTAGGAGCAATGAATTATGGGTAATCGAGACAAGAAAAAAGAATCTAAAGGTAAACCAAAGAAAGAAAAAGTACCAAAATAAAATTGGTAGGGGATGCGAGGTTCGAACTCGCGACAAATTGATTAAGAGTCAACTGCTCTACCAACTGAGCTAATCCCCCAAAATCGATCTACTCATTATCTATTATACATTGAAGTTAATTTTATTTATTAGCCAAAACACCGAGAATTTCATTTACAGATTGTGAAATATTGTCTGCAACATACCCTCCCTCCAACATATATAAAGTTCTGCCTAAAGCATATTTTTTAGCAATATCTTTTAATATTAAAGCAGTTTGCTTGTAGCCACTTGATGTGTAATTTAGCTGGCCTAATAAGTCACCCTCATGTGCATCAAAACCTGCAGATACAAGAACAAACTCAGGTTTAAACTTATCCATAACTGGCTTTAGTTGATTATTAAAAGTATTTAATAGGTCTTTATCTCCTGAGCCTTTAGGGAGGTCGACATTCAAGGTAAACCCTACACCCTTACCAATACCTTTTTCTGTGGGGCGACCACTTTGTGGGTAAAAGGGATGTTGATGAACGCTGAAGTAAAAAACAGAATTATCTTCATAAAATATATCTTGTGTGCCATTACCATGATGAACATCAAAATCTACGATTAATATTTTCTTGAGGCCATGTTGTTGCTGTAAATGGCGAGCAACAATAGCTACATTATTATATATACAGAAACCCATTCCCCTTGAAGCTGTTGCATGATGCCCGGGAGGTCTAACCAGTGCAAATGCTGAATTTATTACTTCGGACATAATCATATCAACAGCTTTTATACCTGCGCCAACAGCAAGTCTAGCTACATGATCAGATTGCTTAGAAATAACTGTATCGCCAGTACTTAAATAAGAGATTGAGTTATTTTTTAATAAGTCAGTTTCTAGTCCAACAGTTTTAATATAACTTTTTGTATGAGCTAACTGCAATTGATCAGTTGTGGCAGGGGTAAATTTAGGCCAAATAAGATAAGGTTTAAGAAGGGGATTAGAGATTAAATCTTCAACTACAGATAAAAGTCTACTTGGATTTTC
>Ga0209830_10000554_pt1 | contig 38784 bp, 28 predicted proteins | sample ArcticOcean_MG_C_12_FD_187439 | JGI IMG/M metagenome (GOLD analysis project Ga0209830, IMG submission 187439) | Marine microbial communities from western Arctic Ocean - ArcticOcean_MG_CB8_130 (SPAdes) (version 2) | ecosystem: Environmental > Aquatic > Marine > Oceanic | place: Arctic Ocean...
TCGTGAAACTTCAAATCTAAAAAAACTTTAAATCCTTCATCTTTAACCCATTGAACAATTTCTGGGCCACAGGAAGTAAACAGTTCTTTACCAATTTTTATACCACAATGTTTGTTACTGAGCTTAGTTATTAATTTTTTAGCATCCTTAAGTGATTGTGTATCAATTGCTACAAAAATATCAGTTTTTTTGTTCATCTATCTAATTTTCTAAAGTGATATCAATTGGTTCTGATGGGAGTGACTCCCATGCGTTACAGCCTGGACATTGCCAGTGAAATTGCTTTGCTTTAAAGCCGCATTGATTACAATTAAAAAATCTTCTCTCGCCAATTGAATTTTTAACTGTTTGCTGAATAAGCTCAATATTTTCAATTTCATTTGATTTTTTAATTGTAAGAATTTGAAATAATTGATCAAGAGAGAGTAGGCTTGGCCTTTGAATTAACTCATTCCTCGCTATCTCCTCAGCCCTTACAACCCCCTCATTCTTTAATACAAGCTCGTAAAGTGAGTTAAGAATTGTTTTCAGTTTATATAAGTCATAGTATCTTGAAAGAATAGATAGCACTTCGTTTACATTATTTTGAGTTTCGTAAACAGAAATAATTTTTTTCATTACTAACCCCAGGTACTCAGGTTGTTGGTATTCAATTTTTTTCCAATACACAACAGCATCATCATATTTTTTTTCTTCATAAGCGATGTCTCCAAGTAGGATATTTGCGCGTACACAATTTTTAGATTCCTCCAGTGATTTCTTAAGATATGTTTTTGCAAGTCCATATTTTTTGTTCATTAGGTTATTCGTCGCTAATTCACAAAAATAATGACTTATTGGAATTCTGAACGAGACACCAGAGATTTTCTCTAAATCAGATGCAGAATCTATTGCTTTATTCCAATCTCTTTCCCTTACGTATATTTCTCTTAGCAAATTTAAGGAGTATTGAAAATATTTTTCATTTTTTAGCTCTTTAAGTATAGATTCACTTCTGCCATAAAGACCAGCTTTGAAATAGTCTTGAGCTAATTCAGCTTTAATAGAGTCTTTTTGTTCAGCGGTAATTTCTCTTTTATTTAAAAGAGCAATATGTAGATTTATTGCTTTATCATATTTACCAACTCGCCTTAAAACTGCCCCAAGAGCAAAATGTATTTCTAGTGAATCATTTTTTAATTTTACTGCTTTTCCAAGTTCAGTAATTGCATTCTCATTTTGATTAGAGTTCAGATATTCAAGTGCTTTGAAGAGTGAGGCTGGAAGATCTGTGCTTTCAGAGATAATCTGATTAATATCAACACGAGCAGAGACCCACCCTAAGATAAAGAATAAAGGTATAACTAATAACCACCAAAATTCAAATTCGATCATATTTTTTTAAAAAAAAACACATTCAAATTTGAAAAAAATGAATATGTTTTTTATAAATTATACTTATTTATTTATCAACTTTTATTTTTAATTCTTTGCCAGGTTTGAAATGTGGTACAAATTTCTCAGGGACATTTACCTTCTCACCTGTTTTTGGATTTCTTCCCAGTCTAGCTGGTCTATGATTTAGACTAAAACTTCCAAAACCTCTAATCTCAACCCTACCACCTTTGTTTAAAGCATCACCAAGTGAATCAATTATTGTTTTTACTGAAAGTTCCGCATCTTTATGCACGAGCTGAGAGAACTTATCAGAAAGCAGTGTTATTAACTCAGACTTAGTCATTATTTCTTATCATCTAATTTAGCTTTTAATAAAGCACCTAAATTGGTTGTTCCAGCATTTTCAGGAGCGTCAGTTTTTTTCTTTGTTTCTTTTTTAGGTTGTTCTTTGGCTTCTTCCTTTTTATCTGCATTTGGATCATCTGTTAATTGCTTAACACCCAAAGAAATTCTTTCTTTATCTACATCAATTGACAAGATGATTGACTCAACTTCATCACCTCTTTTATAGTTTTTCAAAGCCGCTTCTTGTTCTGACCAAGCAATATCAGAAAGATGTATAAGACCATCAATATCCCCAGGCAGGCCTATAAAGATACCAAAATCTGTAATTGATTTAATATTGCCTTTGATTTTATCGTCTTTATTATTACTATTTGCAAAAATATCCCATGGGTTATCTTTACATTGTTTCATGCCTAATGATAATCTTCTTCTGTCTTCATCAATCTCAAGTATCATCACTTCAACTTCATCCCCTAATTGAACAGCTTTTGATGGATGGATATTCTTGTTTGTCCAATCCATTTCAGAAACATGAACCAACCCTTCAATTCCCGTTTCAATTTCAATGAAAGCACCATAATCGGTAAGGTTTGAAACTTTTCCAAAAACTTTTGTCTTAGTTGGACTTCTCCTTGATAGACCAACCCATGGGTCTTCATCAAGTTGTTTTAACCCTAGCGAAACTCTATTTTTCTCTTTATCAAATTTTAATACTCTTGCATCAATTTCATCACCTATATTGAGTATTTCAGATGGATGCTTGATTCTTTTCCAAGCTAAGTCTGTTATATGTAACAATCCATCTATACCGCCCAAGTCTATAAAAGCCCCATAATCTGTAATATTTTTTACAATACCTTTAACCACAGATCCTTCTTTAAGAGTTTCAATTAATGCATCCAAGTCAACTCCACTTTGACCTTCTAAAACTGCCTTCCTTGAAACAACTACATTATTTCTTTTTCTATCAATTTTGATTACCTTTAATTCACACTCTTTATTTTCAAAAGGTGTTGTATCTTTAGTCGGTCGAATATCAACCAAGGAACCAGGTAAGAAAGCCATAATGCCATTAACTGTAACTCTTAAACCTCCCTTAACTTTACTGCTTACGTATCCAGTTACAATCCTTGATTCCTCCATTGCATCTTCTAGATCAAGCCATGCTTGCATTTCTTTAGCTCTTACTCTTGAAAGGAGAGTTGATCCATAACCATCCTCTAATTTCTCAATCGATACCTTTACATGATCACCAATATTTACTTCAATATCACCTTTATTATCTAGAAATTCATCTGTTTTAATTAAGCTTTCGGATTTTAATCCCGCATTTACAATTACAAAGTCACTATCTATTGATATAACCTCCGCAGTAATTATCTCCCCTTGACGCATTTCTTTGAGAGCCATACTTTCTTCGAATAAATCAGCGAAACTTTCAGATGAGTGTTGTGTTGTTTTTTCTAGAGTTGCCATTTTAAATTTATTTACCTTCATTTGATCCCATCTAGCGATGGGCTTATTAAAAAAAAACTAATAAACTTGGTGTCCATTAGATCACTTATTTTATTTTATTTTCCTTGCTTCTTATAATCTCCATTACCTTTTCAAAGGACTGTTTAATGCTTAAGTTATCAGTTTTAATTAAAAAAGCATCTTCTGCAGCCTTAAGAGGTGATATTTTTCTGTTTGTATCACTTTCATCTCTGAATTTGATTCTCTCAAATAAGTCGGTCAGATTAACATTGTTTTCCTTTAATATCAACTGTTTATATCTTCTATTCACACGCTCTTCTATGCTAGCGGTTAGGAAAATTTTAACTTTAGCTTCAGGGAAAACTACAGTCCCCATATCACGCCCATCAGCAACAAGCCCAGGTGATTTAAAGAAAGACTTTTGGAGCCCTAAAATTCTTCCTCTTATTAGCTCATTTTTAGCAATTTCAGAAGCAAATTTCCCTATTAATTCTGATCGAATTAAATCTGTGATATCTTTTCCGTTAAGAAAAGTTTTTTCATCAGAAAATTGGATATTTAATCCATCAATTAATTCTAATATCTGAGTAATTTGGTTTGTAATTAGATTTTTAGTCTTTGCTTCAAAAGCAATAATTCTATAAATGGCTCCTGAGTCAAGGTAGTGGAAATCTAAAGTTTGACTTACTAGCTTCGATATAGTGCCTTTCCCTGAGCCAGCAGGCCCATCAATGGTAACTACAAAAGGTTTTATATGGTTATTATTCAATGACAGATTCTAAATCTTTGAAATAATCGGGATAAGTTTTATTCACACAACCTGGATCCTGAATAGTAATATTTAAATTCCTTAGACACAAAAGGGAGAAGCACATTGCAATTCTATGATCATCATAAGTTTTTATTGAAACATTATCATTGAGATATTTTTGTGGAAAAATTGTCATTGAGTCCTGAGTTGTTAAAACTTCAACACCAATCTTGGTTAATTCATTATCCATCGCCAAAATTCTATCTGTTTCCTTAACTCTCCAGCTACCAATATTTTTCAACTTTGTTGGCTTATCTGCAAATACGGCCATTATGGCAAGTGTCATTGCGGCATCTGGTATTTCTATACAGTCTATTTCAAGGCCTTTTAAGGTTTTAGCTTTTGAAACTTGAATGGAATTAGATTTAAATTCAATTTTAGCGCCCATCTTGGAAATGATATCTAAGAATTTAAGATCGCCTTGAATGCTATCTTGATTGATGCCTTTTATTTCAATTGAACCTGCAAGGGCAGCAGCAGCAAAAAAGTAAGAAGCTGATGACGCATCCCCTTCAACAAAAATTTCATTTGGATTTCTATATTTGGAATCTTTTTTAATAGAAAATGAGCGCCAGTTATCATTTCTATAAAAAACATTGAATTTTGTTAATAACTTTAAAGTTATATCTATATATGGTTTCGAAACCAAATCCCCAATAACTTCAATAGTAAATTCATTTTCTAAAATCGGACCTGCAATCAAAAGTGCTGTGAGATATTGACTTGATATATCCCCTTTAATTTGAATGGGTCTAGAGAGTTTGATTTTACTATTCTTAATAGTAATGGGCGGGTAGCCATGATTTTTCTCATACTGAATATATGACCCCATTTGCTCTAGTGCATCAACTAGGTCTTTAATAGGCCTCTCATGCATTCGCTCAATACCTGACAAATAGTAATTACCTTCCATCATTGCTAAAACTGCTGTAAGTGGCCTAAAGGTAGTTCCTGAATTACCTAAAAAAAGCTTTGCATTTTTGTTAGGAAAATCATGTTCAGTCCCTTTTACTTCAATAAAGGTTGCATTTTCATTACCCTCTTTGATTAATACCCCAAGCCTAATCAATGCTTTGATCATTTGATCGGTATCCTCTGATCTAAGAGGATCAATTACCTTAGTCACCCCACTTCCAAGAGCTGACATTAGAAGAACTCTGTTAGTGATACTTTTTGAACCAGGTAATTTAATATAGCCGCTAACTTGTTTTGAAGCTTTGAGTATTTTTTCTTTCATTGCTAGTTTTTTTTGGACCAGTTTTTTCTGATTTTACTTGCTACATCAAAGTACCTTTCTAAAGCAATATAATCTTCATTTTTAATTAATAAAGCTGTTTTATTGATTTCTTTAACAAATAAATCTAGGTCGTTTAAAATTGCCACTTTATTGGCCAAGGAAATATCCTTCCAAACTTCTGGGGAGCTTCCTGCTATGCGAGAAAAATCTTTAAATCCACTTGCTGCAAATTTAAGAAGTGTATCCGTATTACTTTTTCCAGCTATTAAATTTACCATGTTGTATGCAATAAGATGCGGAATATGACTTACTGTTGAAAAAATTTGATCATGCTCAAGGGGGCGCATTGTCTTAATAATTCCTCCCAAGTCTTTCCAAAATTTCGAAGTAAGTTCAAGTTTATTAGGGTCAGTTTCATTCTCAGGCGTTAATATAATGTCCCTATTTTTGAATAAGTTAATTTTTGCTGCAGAGGGACCATGCCTTTCTGAACCAGCAATTGGATGACAACCAACAAATTGTGAAAATTTTTCTTTAAACTCCTTTTTAGCGAAATGCATAATATTAGATTTTGTACTACCTACGTCAATCACAATTGTTCTTTGGGATAGTGATGGGGCGATTATCTTTAATATATTCTCAATTTGAGCAACTGGTGTCGCAATAACTATAAAATCTGCTTGTTTAATATCTTTATTTAGATCTTCCGAAATCCTATCAATCATTCCATTTGATACAAAGGTTGATAAAGAGGTACCTCCCTCCCTTTGAACTCCAATCACTTGATTAAACATCTGTTTTTTTTGGCTTTCAAGAGCGATAGAGCCTCCAATGAGACCAACACCAAAAATAAGCAAATTATTCATTATATTTTTTTAAGATTTTAACAAATTATATAAATGGAATTGTAACATGACGCTATGTTATATTTTCTTGCCAATACCCTTTGATATATAGCTCATAAGGCTTGAAGTTTGTTTTATATTTCATTTTATTACACTCTCCAATCCAGTAACCTAAATATATATATTTTAGTTGGTGGGCTTTACACCAATTGATGAGCCAAATGATTGAGTAGGTCCCATAACTCACTTTATCATCATCAGGGTCGTAAAAAGTATAAACAGCTGAAATTCCATCACTCAAAATATCAACTATCGAAACAATCTTTAACAAATCACCATCCCAAAACTCAATAAACTTCGACTTAACATTGCTTTTAATTAGAAAGTCGTTGTATTCATCAAGGTTATTTTGCTCGTTGTTGATAAAACTATGACGCTTATTTTGATATTTTAAGTAAAGATCAAAATGATTTTTTTTAAAAGAAAGGGGAGCCTCTCGAATTGTAAAATACCCGTGTTTTTTATAGGTTCTTTTTTGCGTTTTAGAAGGTAAAAACTTTTTCACCGAAAGCCTGATGGGGATACATGCTGTGCAACTTATGCAGTTTGGCTTATATATATATTGCCCACTCCTTCTAAAACCTTTTTCAATTAAATCTTGAAAAGTATTTTGATTAATGGATTTATATGGAGTTACAACCAATGATTGAGCATCCATTTTATCAATATAACTACAGTTATATTCAGTAGTTGTATAAAACTTAATTTTCTCAAAAGAAGGTTTATTTTTAAAATCCATGATTCAAATTTTACTCGTCTTTTTTCATTGTATAACTAAATTTTTTACTAATTTTTTTTAAGATAGATTAAAGTAAAGGTATGAAAATAAAAACAATTATTTTATTTGTTCTATTTTGGGCCTTTGGTTTAGGTGCTAATGAAAACTCAATTTTTTGGGAGCTTGATAGCCCTAAGGGGAAACAAATTTTTATTTTTGGCAGTATCCATGTAGATGATAATAGGGTAGTAAATTTTAGTGATAATGTTAACAAAGCAATGCAAAAATCTAATTTGTTTGTCTCTGAGACAAATAACGTGAGTAATTTAAAGGTATTAGAGGGGTTAGGAAGCGAATACACTGACTATCTTAGTGAAGATAATTTTCAAAAAATTAGTGAATTATCCGATTTTCATTCAATTGAGACAGATTTTGCAGTAAAGCTAAAGCCATGGTTATTAGGTTTTATTTTTAGTTCCCCCAGGCCAATGAACCCTTTTAGTCAGGACAACTTATTGAAAGTTACTGCGAGTAACTATGGATTAGCTTCAAAAGGCTTAGAAACGGTTGACGAGCATTATTCTGTTTTAGATTCACTTTCGACACAAGATCAATTTCAAATTTTAAAAAATGTTTTAATTTTAAGTGAGGAAGATAAAGAAAAAAATTACGAATTGATGATACAAACTTACCTTACATTTAATTTAAATAAAATACTCAATGTTGATGAAGAAATTACTAAGTCGATTGTACCTAAAAAAACTTGGGCCTTAGTTAAAAATGAACTCATTCATAAACGAAATAAACTTTTCTTTAAAAGACTTGTGTTTTTAGCAGAAAAAAATATTCCTTTTGCCGTGATTGGAGCATCTCATCTCGCTGGTGATAATGGCCTTTTGCAGCAATTTGTTCAAGCAGGGTTCACAATAAAATCTCTTGAACCATTTAAAAAATAAAACTAATGATGAATAAGGTAATTGATTCAAAATATAATGCCTCATATAAATACTTTAAAAAAATAGCGACTAAAAAAAGTTTTAGAAAAGAGGAGAATAAGACGATTTTAGTTGGGCCTCACATCATTAATTCCTGCCTCGAAGTGAAAAAAGATATTGAATGTTTTATAAGAGATGAAAAAACAGAATCGCTCGAAATCAATGAAATAATTAAATCAAATCCTAATATAGAAATTTATGATTTGAAGCATGGATTATTTCTTGAACTTTCAGATTTAAAGTCTTCAAATGGCTTAATTGCTCTCGTAAAAATTCCTATTGAAGTTGACATAGAAATAAAAAAAGGCTTGAATTTATTTGTTGATGGCATTCAAGACCCTGGTAATTTAGGCAGTATCCTCAGAACTGCAGAAGCTGCTGGAATTAAATCCGTATTTTTATCTAAGAGTTCAGCAGAGCTTTGGTCTCCAAAAACACTTAGGGGCAGCCAGGGAGCTCAATTGAACTTAAGGTGCTATGAAGGCCAAGATTTATTGAAATTATTTGATCAGGTCAGTCTTCCCATATATTCATTAAGTGTTTGTGGTGATTCACTTTATGGTGACGATATTCCTAAGGATTTAATTCTTATTCTAGGTAGTGAAGGAGGGGGTATAAACGCTGAAATAATTTCAAAATCTACTAAGTCTATTTCTATCCCAATGCATGGATCTATAGAATCTTTGAATGTAGGAGCTGCTGCAGGTATATTTATTTATGAATACTTTAGAAGACATCGATTGAATGTAGGGGACTAATTTTTTCCATTGCCCAATTTTTGATTGCGTGCTCTATTGTTTCTTCAAGATTCATTTGAGAGACAGTTTTAGAGATAGGTTGATTTAGAAAATTTAAAACTTTTATCCAAATATCTTTCTGATTGTTTTTTATTAAAATTTTAAAATCATCACTTTTGCTTATCTTTTTTTTATCAATGGTTGCAATGGGTATATGTGAAAATCTTGGAATATCGAAATCTAACAAATTTTGTAAATAAATTTGTCGGGGAGTTGAAAGGAGAAGATCAGCCCCTCTAACAATATGTGTTATTTTATCTAACTTATTATCAACACAAACTGAAAATTGATATGAAAATTGCCCATCATTTCTTTTGATAACGAAGTCTCCTATTTCTTTGGATAAATTTTGACTAAGTTTCCCTTGAATACGATCTTCAACAACTATTGGAATTGCATTAACTTCCATGCGAGTGGCAAAATTATCATAGTTTTTGAGCTCTTTATTCTTACAAAACCCAGGGTAAATATAACTATCTTCACCAATTTTCGCATTATCACTAAGATATTTTCTTGAGCAGTCACATTTATAAGTTTGATTCATTTCTGATAGTTTTTCAAAATAAAACTCATACTCTTCAAGACGATGACTTTGATAAGATTCAGTAAAATCCCAAAAAAGATTTAAGCTCTCTAATGTCTTTAGAATCGATTGAACAGAATTATTTTTTACCCTTTGCTTATCTATATCATCTATTTTAAGTAACCATTGTCCTTCAGCCTTTTTAGCGTCTAAGTAACTTGCAATTGCTGTAACTAAAGACCCAAAATGTAAGTCACCCGATGGGGTTGGAGCGAAACGGCCAACGTACATTATAAATTGCTCGGGTAAGGCGGGACATACCAGTGGGTTAGCTTATTGCCTAAAAGTGTAATTTGGCAGTTTAATCTGTCATTGGTAGTGCTGCTTAAATTAAAATAATATACCCTCTTGATAGAAGGCCAGTTCGATTCAGAGCGAACAATACTCATTCTATTGCAATGAACTGTGTCATCGAGTAATTGAAGATTTAAGTTGCTGGCTAACCTCTTTCCTTCATAGATAGCCAATTCTCTTTTTGAAATAATGTCATACCAAAGCCAAACAACAGAAAAGAGAAGAAATAAAATAATAAATTCAGATATGGATAGCATATGAGTTTCTTTTTTAATTAAATATTTTATATTTGCACCAAAATAATGCAAATAATTAGAATTTAATAGGGTTTTAAGTCTATTAAATACCATTTTATAGAAAATTATAATTTCCTATATTAAAATTTAAAAAATTTTATTAATTATTAGATATTAAATAAGTTAAATATGGATAATTTGGTGAGTCAAGGTGATGTTTTATTTGTTCTGCTAGGTGCAATCATGGTTCTTGCAATGCATGCAGGGTTTGCATTTTTAGAAGTTGGAACAGTAAGAGAGAAGAATCAGGTCAATGCGTTAGCAAAAATAATGGCAGATTTTTCTATATCTACGATTGCATATTTCTTTATTGGTTATAGCCTAGCTTATGGAATAGATTTTTATGCTGCAGCTAATGTGCTAGCTGAAAAAAGTGCATACGAACTTGTTAAATTCTTCTTTCTATTAACTTTTGCAGCTGCAATTCCTGCAATTGTTTCGGGAGGAATTGCTGAGAGAGCGACATTCAGACCTCAACTTATTGCATCATTTATATTAGTAGGTTTTTTGTATCCATTTTTTGAGGGAATTATTTGGAATGGTAATTTTGGGTTTCAGGATTTTTTAAATCAGACATTTGGTGCCCCTTTTAATGACTTTGCTGGATCAGTTGTGGTACATGCAATGGGAGGGTGGATTGCTTTAGCGGCTGTTTTAATTTTGGGTCCTAGACTTGGTCGATATTCAAAAGATGGAAGACTAAATGCATTCCCACCATCTAATATTCCATTTCTTGCTTTAGGTTCATGGATACTCACTGTTGGATGGTTTGGTTTTAATGTGATGTCTGCTCAATCACTTGAAGGTATCTCAGGCCTTGTGGCAGTGAACTCATTGATGGCTATGGTGGGAGGTACTCTGGCTTCATTGGTTATCGGTAAAAATGATCCTGGATTTCTTTACAATGGACCACTTGCAGGTTTAGTTGCTGTTTGTGCAGGCTCTAACTTATTTCATCCGCTTGGCGCATTAATTGTCGGCTTGGTGGCAGGTGCTTTATTTGTTTGGAGCTTTTCACTTACACAAAATAAATGGAAAATTGATGATGTTTTAGGAGTATGGCCACTGCATGGTATTTGTGGAGCTTGGGGTGGAATTGCTGCAGGTATTTTTGGGTTAGAACTACTAGGTGGTCTTGGTGGGGTTGCTTTCATGTCGCAATTGGTTGGAACTATTGCGGGTGTTTTTGTTGCACTTGTAGGCGGTTATATCGTTTACTCTATCATTCATAAAATATTTAATTTTAGATTGACAGAGGAAGAAGAATTTAATGGTGCGGATATATCAATCCATAAGATCAATTCAATTTCTTCTGAATAAATATTGAAAGATTAAAACTATATTTTTTTCTGCATGCTAAAATTTAAAAATGGAGAATATACATCTTATTATTCCAGCTGCAGGAGAAAGTTCTCGGATGGGATCCACCACCCCAAAACAATTCTCAAATTTTCATGGAAAAACGATTCTTGAATATGTTGAATCAATATTTTCAAAGCTAGCAACAATAAAGACTATAACAATCGCGCTCAATAAAAAACAGAAATACATTGAAAGTCTAAATTGTCAATTTTCAAATAAAACAACCCTAATCGACTGTGGAGGTTCCAATCGATCAGAAACTGTTCTAAATGCACTTAGTATTATAGGTGAGGATATTCAAAAAAAAGATTGGATTATGGTTCATGATGCAGCCAGAGTTGGTATCACCGAATCACTTGTAAATAATTTTATTCGAGAGATTGTGGATGATAAAGTTGGGGGGATTTTAGCTATCCCAGCGCTTGATACCGTTAAAAGAGTTGATAAAAAACAACAAATAATACGCACAGAAAAAAGAGATGAAATTTGGTTAGCTCAAACACCTCAAATGTTTAGATTTGACCTTCTTAATAAAGCGTTAACATCATTTAAAGGCAACCCAACTGATGAATCTGAGGCAATAGAAGCCTTTGGTTTATCTCCAAAGATTGTCAAAGGAAGTTTGGTAAATTTTAAGATTACATACCCTGACGACTTAATGAGGGTTGAAAAGCTTATTCAAGGATCTAATCATGATTAGGGTGGGTCAAGGTTATGATGCGCATCAGCTAGTTCCGAACAGAAAATTAATCCTCGGAGGAGTTTTAATTGATTTTCACCTAGGCCTAAAAGGACATTCTGATGCGGATGTTTTAATTCACGCTATCATGGATGCAATTCTTGGGGCAAGTGGTATGGGAGATATTGGCCATCACTTTCCTGATTCAGATCTTACTTTTAAAAATGCAAAATCTCGTGATTTATTGACAGATGTTATTAGGTTAGTTGAGTCAAAAAAATTTAAGATTATTAATATCGATGCAACCATCATTTGTCAATCACCAAAATTATCTGAATTCATTCCCAAAATGATTGAAAATATTTCAGTTAACTGTAAATGCGAAAGTTCACAAGTAAATATTAAAGCCACAACAACAGAAATGATGGGATTTATTGGAAGATCTGAGGGAATTGCTGCACAATGTTCATGTTTAATTGAGTCATTTTAATTGGTCTTTAATACTCCTTAAGTAGGACTAGCACAGCCCCACTTCCCCCATCATGTCTAGGAGCTTCAACATACGCTATTACCTCTTCTTTTTGTATCAACCAATTTTTAACTTTGTTACGCAAAACAGGCTCCTTATTATAAGATCGCAAGCCTTTACCATGAATAATTTTTACGCATCTTACTTTCTTTTTTTTACAGTCACTGATGAAGTTGACAATATATGACTTTGCCTCTTCTGAAACTAAACCATGAAGGTCAATAGATTTTTGCGTAATCCAATAGCCTTTCTTTAGTTTATTTAGTATTTCTGGTGAATGACCATTTTTTAAGTATCTTAGCTCTTCACCTGATTCATTTTCCGTAGAAATAAATTCATCACTTAAGGAGTCAAGTAAAGCTTTTTTTTCATCTTCTATAAATTTTTTTGCTATTGGCTTTGGTTTTTTGATGGTTTTTTGGATCTTAGGCGACTTAATTTTTAAGGGCTTTACACCCTTAACTGCATCCCTAAATATATTCTCTTCGTTAGTCATTCTTTGAAAGAAATCTCTCCGCATCTAGGGCAGCCATACAGCCAGTACCAGCACTCGTTATAGCTTGTCTATAAACGTGATCTTGTACATCTCCTGCGGCAAAAATACCAGGTATGCTTGTTTGGGTGAAGTTCCCATCCCTCGCATATTCTGTAACAATGTAACCATTTTCCATATTTAGTTGTTTTTGGAATAAATCAGTATTTGGTTTATGACCTATGGCAATAAAAACACCTAATAAATTTATTTCATTAATTCTATTTGAATTAACGTCTTTAATTTTAATTCCAGTAACTCCGCTATCATCACCAATCACTTCATCAAGAGTTTTATGAAGCTCAAGTACTATTTTCCCTTCCTTAACCTTTTCATTAACCTTATCAACAAGAATTGCCTCAGCTCTAAACTTGTCCCGCCGATGAATCAACGTGACCTTACTTGCAATATTTGATAGATAGAGAGCTTCTTCAACAGCTGTATTTCCTCCACCTACAACGGCCACTTCCTTTCCTTTGTAAAAGAAACCATCACAAGTTGCACACGCTGAAACACCTTTCCCAAGAAATTTAGTTTCACTTTCAAGACCAAGGTACATTGCTGAAGCACCTGTAGAAATGATAAGAGAATCACATGAATATTCAGATTCATCTCCTATCAAGCGGAATGGTTTTTTTTCTTTGAAGGGCTTTAGAAGATCGGCTGTGTGGATCTGATCAAAAATAATATTCGTGTTAAAGCGACGAGCGTGCTTCTCAAATCGACTCATCAGATCAGGACCAAGAACGCCGTCAGCATCAGCAGGCCAATTATCAACATCAGTAGTTGTCATTAACTGGCCACCTTGCTCAACACCTGTGATAAGTGTCGGTTTTAAATTTGCTCTAGCAGCATAAATCGCTGCGCTATATCCTGCTGGACCTGATCCAAGTATTATTAAGTTGGAATGTTTTGACATAAAAAGTTTACTCATTTAATTTAAATTATCATAATTTTAGATGAGCAATCAATATGAATCAAACATTAACTGAATACAATTTATTATTTAATTTACTATCAGTGTAATTCGTAAACATACTGATATAATTTGAATAAACAAATATTCAAAATTTAAAAATTGCTATTTACTAAAAAATCAAAAGCTGCTAATAAAAAAATTATTGAATCGCAGGCCTCTTCAAGAAAATTAGCAAGTAGGATTATCAGGGAAGCATCTTGGCTTACGCTACTTTTTATTGGAGTATATACCACCCTTGCACTTGGCAGTTTCTCTGTTAATGACCCTGCATGGACTCATAGTGGTGGTAATGAGGTCATTCAAAATTTAGCAGGAGTTGTGGGAGCTTATTTTTCAGATCTAATGTTATCAATTTTTGGCCTGTCTGCTTGGTGGCTTGTTTTTTTAAGTATTTATAGTATTTTTTTAATTTACCCAAGAATCGAAGATGAGGGCTACAACAAGAAGCACCTTTTAATTGTTCATTACCTTGGATTTTTATTATTAATATTTGCATCTTCGGCCTTTGAAGCTGGCTACATACTTAAAATCAGCGCAAGCTTTCCTACTCAACAGGGAGGTATGCTAGGGAATATAGCTAACCAATTTATAGTACAAATCTTTGGCTATGAGGGGGGTTTAATCTTCTTGTTATTCTCGTTCGCTATTGGATTCAGTTTATTTACTGGGTGGTCCTGGATTGTTATCTCTGAGTCTTTAGGTAACTTTATTTTTAACGTTATAAAATTTTTAAAAAATTTATATATAGACTGGCAAGATAGAAGGGAAGGTAAAAAACTTGAAAAAGAAAGGTTTATCGTTGTTGAAAAGGAAAGAAAGAAGTTAGTTGGCAGAGAGCCTGTGACCATTGTTGATAATCAAAAAAATGTGGAAGAAAGTAAGCGGGCAATTAAAGAAAAACAAAAGAATTTATTTGTTGAGAGTGAGCAGGGCCTGCCCCCAATTCATCTATTGGATGAACCATCAGAAAAAACAAATCCGCAGAGTGCCGAGACGATTGAATTTATTTCTCGACTAATTGAAAAAAAATTACTTGATTTTGGAATCGAAGCAAAAATCATTACCGCTCAACCTGGACCAGTAATAACTAGATATGAGCTTGAACCTGCAGCAGGAGTAAAAGGTAGTCAAGTGATAAATTTATCAAAAGACCTAGCCAGAGCATTGTCAGTTTCAAGCATAAGGGTTGTTGAGACCATTCCTGGTAAAACATATATGGGACTTGAAATACCAAATCCAAATAGACAGATCGTATTTTTATCTGAAATAATGAATTCTAAGATATTTGCAGACACACCAAGCTTACTTACTGTAGCTCTTGGTAAAGATATTGCCGGTAATCCAGCGGTTGCTGACATATCAAAAATGCCACATTTATTAATTGCTGGAACAACGGGTGCCGGTAAATCGGTGGCAATTAATGCCCTTGTTTTGAGTTTGTTGTATAAAGCAACGTCTGATCAGGTAAAAATGATTCTAATTGATCCAAAAATGTTAGAGCTTTCTGTTTACGATAATATTCCACATTTATTGTCGCCCGTAATTACAGATATGAGTCAAGCAAGCCATGCACTAAATTGGGCTGTTGCTGAGATGGACAAGCGATATAGGCTCATGTCATCTTTTGGGGTAAGGAACCTTGCTGGCTTTAATCAAAAATTGAAAGAGGCTGCGATAAAAGATAAGCCTCTAACTAATCCGTTTTCTCTTAATCCTGATGAACCAGAGGTACTTGAGGAGCTACCTTTGATAGTTATCGTAATTGATGAATTAGCAGATTTGATGATGGTGATGGGTAAAAAAATAGAGGAATTAATTGCAAGGCTCGCACAAAAAGCGAGAGCATCAGGAATACATCTAGTTCTAGCAACGCAACGCCCCTCAGTTGATGTAATCACGGGTTTAATTAAAGCAAATATTCCATCAAGAATCGCATTTCAAGTATCGAGTAAGGTTGATTCAAGAACCATACTGGATCAAATGGGCGCTGAAACATTGCTTGGTAAAGGCGATATGCTTTATATGCCACCAGGAACGAGTTATCCTGACCGCATTCACGGAGCATTTGTTTCAGATCAAGAGGTCCATAAAGTAGTTGATTTCCTTAAATCAAAAGGTATCCCCCAATATCTAGATGAGGTTTTAAACCCAATCGAGGTTGAAGGCGTGTCTGATAGAGGTGAGACTGCCGGAGAAAAAGACCCTTTATATGACGAGGCTGTTCAAATTGTGATTCAATCAAGAAAGGCCTCTATTTCCTACGTACAGAGAAATCTAAGAATTGGCTATAATCGTGCAGCAAGGATTATTGAAGACATGGAAAAAGCAGGGTTGGTTACCCCCATGCAAAGCAATGGTAACAGAGAAATAATTACATCAAATACAAATGATTAAATTTATAATCTTATTTTTTCTCTCTCTAAGTGCTTGTGCGGAAAATAATAAATTAGAAAGAATTCTGGTTAAGTTAAATTCATTTAATGCAGACTTTGTTCAAATTGTAAAAGACTCAACCAATCAAATAATTGATGAGTCCTCCGGCAGAGTTATGTTTAAGAAGCCAAATTATTTTCGATGGGAGTATGAGGCACCCTCAAAAAATGAAATTATCAGTGATGGCGCATTTCTATATTTATATGACCCAGACTTAAAGCAGGTGATTGTAAGTAAGCTTAATAAGCAATTAGATATGAGTCCAGCGATGCTTCTAGTCTCAGACAATGTCCATGAATTTTTTAATACAAAATTAATTTCAAATTCAAGCAATATAAAAAAGTATGAAGCAACGCCAAAAGACTTAGAGAGAGCTTTCTTTAAGCAGGTAATTTTTAACTTTAACCTAGGTCAATTAAAAGAAATGAAAGTTATAGATAATTTTGATAATGAAACGACAATTCAATTTTTTAAGGTAATCCAAAATCAAGATATCAATGAAGGTAAATTCCTATTTAATTATCCTGACGATATTGATGTCATAAAAAATTAGATGACTTCTGAAATCTCAATACCACTTGCTGAAAAATTAAGACCAAAAGTTCTTGATGAAATTGTCGGCCAAAGCGAAATTTTTTCTAAAGGAAAATCACTAAGAGTTGCAATTGAGTCTGGAAATTTACCTTCAATTATTTTATGGGGGCCACCAGGGGTAGGTAAGACAAGTATTGCAAAAGTTATATCGAATACGATAGATGCTCATTTTATTTCTATTTCAGCAGTTTTATCTGGAGTCAAAGAAATCAGAGATTCAATTAGTAAAGCTGAATTTATTAGGGACCAACAAAATAAAAAAACAATCTTATTTGTTGATGAGGTACATAGATTCAATAAAAGCCAACAGGATGCATTTTTACCTCATATTGAATCAGGGTTGATTGTATTTATAGGAGCCACCACAGAAAATCCATCTTTTGAAGTTAATTCAGCATTACTAAGTCGCTGTCAGGTTTATTCATTAAAAGCATTAACAATTGAAGAACTAGGTAAAATTCTTGAAAGAGTTATGGGCGAATTCAATAATTTAATTATTACGGATAATGCAAAAAAAATAATTTTTGAATTTTCTGATGGAGATGGACGTAAGCTTATTAATTTGTTGGAAATAGTTTGTCTAAGAGCTTTTACGGAAAAAAAATTAGAGATTGGCTCTGATGATATTAAAAAAACTATGTCTGAAAAATCAAGGCGTTTTGATAAAGGAGGGGAGCAATTTTATGACCAAATCTCTGCTTTACATAAATCAGTCAGAGGTTCAAATCCAGATGCTTCACTTTACTGGCTTTTAAGGATGCTCGATGGAGGTGCTGATCCATTGTATTTAGCAAGGCGAATTATAAGGATTGCTATTGAGGATATAGGTATCGCAGATCCAAGGGCACAAACAATAGCATTAGAGGCCTATCAAATCTATGAAAGGTTAGGTTTTCCTGAGGCAGAACTAGCCTTAAGTAACGCCGTTATTTATCTTTCAATGGCACCAAAGAGCAATAGCGCTTACCAGGCATACAATACAGCTAAGTCTTTTATAGAAAATCAAGGCCACCTTGACGTTCCCATACACCTAAGAAATGCCCCCACAAAATTAATGGATAATATGGGTTATGGAAAAAACTATCGATACGCGCATAATGAAAATCATGCCTATGCAGCTGGCGAAAAATATTTTCCTGACGAGATAGAGCCTGTAGAATTTTATAAACCAACAGATCGTGGATTAGAAAAAAAAATTAGTGAAAAAAAAGAGTTTTTAAAGCAATTAGATCAACATTACAACAAAAATAAAACGGAATAATTTTTATGATAGATATTAATTTACTTAGAAATAATATTGATGAGGTTGAATCTAGATTAAATTCAAGAGGTTTTAAGATTGATAAAAAAAATTTTATTGACCTTGAAAATAAACGAAAAAATTTGCAAATCAAGGTCCAAGAGCTCCAAGAATCAAGAAATAATCTCTCTAAAAAAATAGGTGTAGAAAAATCAAAGGGAAATAATGTCTCTGATTATATGAGGTCTGTAGGACAAACAAATGATTTACTGAAAGAGCAAAATAGTGCCTTAGAGGAAGTACAAAATAAAATCCAAGAATTTTTGCTTAATATACCAAATTTAGCTCACGAGTCAGTTCCGATTGGACAAAGCGAGAATGACAACGAAGTGATAAGGGAAGAAGGAGAAAAAAAAGAATTTTCTTTTAAGGTAAAAGACCATGTTGATTTAGGAGAAAGTTTAGGCTTAGATTTTGATTTAGGAGCAAAGTTGTCTGGTGCTAGATTTACTACCATTCGATCTGGTCTTGCAAGCCTGCATAGAGCACTCGGTCAATTTATGCTTGACATACAAACCCAGGAACATGGTTATGAAGAATGTTACACACCTTACCTGGTTAACTACGATTCACTTAAAGGTACGGGACAGCTACCAAAGTTTGAAGAAGATTTATTCATCACAAAGAAAGGGGGCAGTGAAGACAAGTTATATCTAATCCCAACTGGCGAAGTCCCATTAACCAATTTTGTAAGAGATAGCATAGTTGATTTAACAGAATTACCCATCAAGCTGACGGCCTTGACTCCATGTTTTAGATCCGAAGCTGGTTCCTATGGAAAAGACACGCGAGGGATGATTAGACAGCATCAGTTTGATAAGGTTGAGCTTGTTCAAATATGTCACCCTAACGAAAGCTATGAAGTACTTGATGAAATGCTTAGCCATGCAGAACTTATTCTTAAAAAATTAGCACTGCCTTACAGGGTGATGAGTTTATGTTCAGGAGATATGGGTTTTGGAGCCGCTAAAACCTTTGATATTGAAGTTTGGATGCCATCACAAGCTTGTTACAGAGAGATATCCTCTATTTCTAACTGTGAGGATTTTCAGGCAAGAAGATTGAAAGCTAGATTTAAAGATAGCGATAAGAAGAACAAACTACTTCACACATTAAATGGTTCAGGAATTGCTGTGGGTAGAGCTATGGTTGCAATTATTGAAAATTATCAACTAGAGAATTGCGATATTGAGGTACCCAAGGCATTAGTTTCATATATGAATGGAGTCGAGATTATTCAAGCTAAAAATTAAAACTAAATTGAAATTTTTCTTACCTTACCCTCATGGGCGATAATAGCTAATGTAGCCAATTTTAAAAATAAACCATGCTCAAAAACACCCGGAGTATTTGCTATTTCCCTTGCGAGAGCATCCAAATCTGAATAATTAAACTCACAATCGAGCACAAAGTTGCCATAGGATGAAATAGCAAATGCATTTTTCTCCATATTTCCTCTTAATATGCAATTTTTTGCTATTTTGTCTATTAAACTTTTTGTAATTTTCCATGCAATTGGCGTAATTTCGATTGGAATTGAGTAATTTTGACCGATTTTAGACACAATTTTAGAATTATCACCTATCACAATAAATTTTTTACTCATTTGAGCTAAGAGCTTTTCGCGAATAAGATCGAAACCAAGACCTTTAAGTATTTCTAAATTTTGAGTTATTTCATCAGCACCATCAACATAGAGATCAATCGAGGTCACTTGATCAATAGATATATATTTTAAACCAGCATCATTTGCTTTTTTTTGACTGATGACTGAGCTTGCTACAACTGATATATTTAATGATTCTTTACTGATTTTTTCCGCAAGCATTTTAATAAAAATATCTGCAGTAGAGCCCGTCCCAAGTCCAATAATTGAATTATCCTCAATATAATCAAGCGCGGCATATGCTACTAATTCTTTATCATTCATGAAAATCCATTTCAATTTAACTATTCATGATTATAATACCTCCTTGATTAAAGATAGCAATTAATGGCAACGTCGCAAAAAAAAGATCTTTTTAAAAAAGGTTTCATTTTTGAATCTAATACCTCTCATAGCATCGAGATTGGTAGGATTTTCTACACCCACCTAAAAGATAAAAATAAATCACTTAATATATTTACCGCCAATGTGTTTGATGCCATTTTGCTAAAAGAAGAAATGGCTTGGTTTTATCCTGAGTTGAGAATTAATCATTTGCCTGATTGGGAAACACTTCCATATGATCAAATTTCACCTCATCCAGAACTTACCTCAGAAAGGTTACTTGCACTTTACCAAATGTCACAAAATGAGTTTGATATAAACTTATTGCCAATCACAACTGTATTACATTTCCTTCCACCTAAATCTTACGTAGAAAAATTTAGCTTCGACTTTAAAGTCAAACAAGAAGTTGATATTGAAGGATTCAAAACTAGATTAATAAAAAATGGCTACTTAAACGTTGATAAGGTTTTAAGTCCAGGGGAGTTTGCAATTCGTGGCAGTATTATCGATATTTATCCAATGGGCTCAATTGTTCCATACAGAATTGATTTTTTTGGAAATGAAATAGATTCAATAAGAACCTTTGATGTTGATACACAACGCGGCTTATATCCAACAAAAAAAATAAAACTGTTACCAGCAAGAGAGTTTCCTATTGACTCTGATGGAGTCAGTAAATTTAGGGAGAATTATCGGGAAAAATTTGACGGAGACTTATCTAAGTCAAAGCCATACAAAAGCATAACCAAAGGAACGCCATTTGCTGGTGTTGAGTGGTATCTGCCACTTTTTTTTGAGACCATCAATACAATTTTTGATTATATTAACCCACATGATATAACACTTCAGTTAGGTGATGTTTATAAGGCTGCCACAGATTATCAAGCAGAAGCTCAGAGTCGATTCCGTCTTTACGCTTATGATTCCGAGAGACCTATTTTGGAAACAAAAGATTTACTATTACCAACTGATAAATTTTTTAAAGAAATTAATCAGTTTGAACAAATACAAAAATCAAAATTTATCGCTCCCATTCAATTTGATGTTGCCATAGAGAGAGAGGATTCACCACCTTTAAGAAAATTAAAAGAATTTATAGGTAGCGATAAAAGAAAGGTTTTGATTTGTACAGATGGCTTAGGTCGACGAGAATCAATTTCGGAATTATTGAAACAGTCAGGCCAAAATTTTAAGGTAATTGAAACCTGGCACGATTTTGCTTTATCGGATAAGCAGGTATGTTTAATTTCAAGCCCTCTTCATAAAGGTTTTTTTCATGATGAATTTATAGTAATCACTGAGAATGAAATTTTTCCTAATTTTGTTAAGCAAATTAAGAAAAAAAATAGAAATAAAAGCTTTAATGAGGATGGCATTGTTAAAGACCTCACAGAGCTAAATATAGGCGATCCTGTGGTTCATGAACTTCATGGAGTCGGACGATATAAAGGCTTGGTTGATTTAGATTATGGTGATGGCATGACTGAGTTTTTGGTCTTGCACTACGAAAGAGATGATAAGCTTTACGTTCCCGTTTCAAACCTTTTTTTAGTATCAAGATATTCTGGCGGCCCAAGTGAGTCGGCACCAATGCATAAATTAGGGAGTGGTGCATGGGATAAAGCAAAAAAGAAGGCATTATTGCAAATTCACGATACAGCCGCAGAATTGCTGGATCTATACGCAAAAAGATCAATCCAGAGAGGGTATAGTTCAAAAATAAATCTTAGTGATTACGAAGCCTTTAGTGACGAGTTTCCATTTGAAGAAACAGTAGATCAAAAAACAGCTATTGAAAAAGTGATCGAGGACATGGAATCTTCTAAGCCAATGGATAGACTAATATGTGGCGATGTGGGTTTCGGAAAAACGGAAGTTGCTCTGAGGGCAGCCTTTATTTCAGTCTTAAATAGTAAGCAAGTAATTATTCTAGTTCCAACTACCCTTTTAGCGGAACAGCATTTTTCAAACTTTATTGATAGGTTTGCAAAATGGCCAATAAAAATTGATGAAATATCAAGGTTTAAATCTAAAAAGCAACAATTAGAATCTCTAAAGAAGCTTGAGAGTGGCCAAATAGACATAATAATTGGAACACATCGGTTAATTCAGCCTGACGTTAAATTTAAAGATCTTGGTCTTATTGTAATTGATGAGGAGCATAGATTTGGAGTTCGTCAAAAGGAGAAGCTTAAATCATTTAGAAAAAATGTAGATGTTTTGGCGCTTACAGCCACACCAATTCCAAGGACTTTATCAATGGCGATGGAGGGGCTTAGAGAGTTCTCAATCATTTCTACCCCACCTGAGAAAAGGTTACCCATAAAAACTTTTGTAGTTAATTCCAGCCAGGGGATTATCAATGAAGCAGTTTCAAGAGAATTTAATAGAGGTGGGCAGGTATATTTCCTTCATAATGAGGTTAATACTATTCGCTTTATGTATGAAAAGCTGTCTAAGCTTTTACCTGAAGCTAGAATTGGCATTGCGCACGGTCAACTTAAGGAAAAAGAATTAGAAAGCGTGATGCAGGATTTTCATCAACAAAGAATCAATATATTGCTTTGCTCTACAATTATCGAAACCGGTATCGATATCCCATCTGCTAATACAATCATTATGAATCGAGCTGATAAGTTTGGGCTTGCGCAACTCCATCAACTTCGGGGAAGGGTGGGAAGGTCTCACCATCAAGCATACGCTTACTTAATGGTAGATGAAGATAGGAAATTAACATCTAACGCAAAAAAACGACTTGAAGCAATTCAGCTTATGGAAGACTTAGGGGCGGGGTACCATCTAGCAATACATGATTTAGAAATTCGTGGTGCTGGTGAGCTACTCGGCGATAATCAAAGTGGCCAAATGCATGAAATTGGCTTTAGCCTGTATATGGAGATGTTAAATAAAGCAATTAAACAGCTTAAAGCGGGGGAGGAGTTAGATATAGAAAGGACAATAACATCCAATCAAGAGATTAACCTTCATACCCCAACAATACTCACTCAAACATACTGCCCGAATACAAACGAAAGGCTGGTAATTTATAAAAGATTTTCAAGCTGTAATAGTCAAGACGACTTAGTAGCACTAAAAGAAGAATTGATTGATAGGTTTGGGCAGATGCCAAAACAAACAAAAGACCTAGTTATATTTCATAAATTAAGAATAGATATAGCATCATCAGAAATAATAAAAATAGATTCAAACAAGAAATCAACTGAAATTACTTTTCAGAAAAATGCCAGCATCGACCCAATAAAATTGATCGATTTAATTCAATCTGACCACAGATTTAGAATGAATGGTCCTGATAGGATTAAAGTTTTGTTGGTGGAAGATGAGGCTGCTGAAAGGGTAGCATTTATTACAAAAAAAATTGATGGCCTTAAAGTTTAATCAGTTTCCCTTGAGGGGCAAAGTAAATAGCCTTTTGAATTACTCTTTTATCATCCTTAAAAATAGATTCATATCGACTTAGCTGAGGGAGATGCTTTTTTGCTTCATTGGCTAAGTTTTTAATTGGTAGAAAGGGTGTCTTGTAATCAATAATCCATTGAATACTACTCTCAATAAAACTTCTGTCGGGGATATATTGGGTAGATGAATTATTGTTTTCTAGAAGATAGCTGACTTCAGAATTATCAGCTAAATATCGATTTACAATCCATTGCCCATCTGGACTTTTTTTAAGCATTTCTAATGATTTCTTAACTAAATTTAATGCAACTCGAATATCATCTTTTTTAAAATTTTTTTCTAAATAAAGCGACTTGATATAATCTAATTTATTACTTAATACTTTGTCAATATCTAATTGTTTTTTAATAATTATCTCTAAATATTTATGAACAATATTCCCAGTAAATCTTTGAATATCCATATCAGCACCAGGGTAAGAAAATGATAATTTTTCTAAATCAATATGCTCCTTCAGCACCTCATCCCCTTTAAAAAATTTATCATTTAATCTTCTTAGTTTTGGTATAAATTTCTCATAGCTATTTAAGACATTCGGGGTCTCAATTTCTGTGAATTGGCTTCCCATGAATGGCCATAAACATTCCATAAATGTACCTGAATTTGGAGCAAGTGAATCACCTCCATTTTTTATTGTGCCAATGAGGTAGCAGGTATTTTTTGCTCGAGTTATTGATACATATAACAAGCGAATTTTCTCATTATCCAATCTTTTCCGTTCTTTATAAGCATGATAATTATGAAGGTTTTTATCATTGCCTGGATTTTTAATCGATACAGTAGATTTATCATAAAGAATTAAATCTGATTCTTCGTTCCTGCTTCTTTTATTGAGATTTGGAATAATGACATGGTCAAATTCTAATCCTTTTGATTTCTGTATAGTCATAAATTGAACAGGGTTCTCTTTAATGCTTGTTTTTGAAATATATTTATTTGCTATTAATCGCTCTAACTTTAAAAAATCAATTGATAAGGTATCGCTAGCTTCTTCTAATAGCTCTAGAAAGAGATTAATGTTTTGGATATCATGCGAATCAATCATTGACTCCTCGCCTTTTAGTTGCCGCCAAATACTCTCAATAAAGTATCTGTGAGATACCCTACCGCGGTATTGGATATTGCACTTAATAACCTTAATAAAAGCACTTAATCTTTTAGCACTATTACTATTAAGTTGTTTTGTTAAATTTTTATCGTTTATGAGTTCCCAAATTGATGATTTATGATCTTTTTCAAATAACAATACTAAATCATTTACAGACAAGCCACACCAAGGACATTTTAGAGCTGCTACCCAATGAGCCCTGTCACTAAAGTCGAACAACGCTTTGGTCAAGGATAAAATATCTTGAAATGTCTGATTGGACTGAATTTTTGACATCTCGATTGCATCAATGGGTAGTGAGTCATCTTGCTTGTTTATAAGGCCGATAAGTTCGTTTAGATGCGCCCTCGATCTTGTCAGAACAGCAATGCTTGCATCAGGGCTAGACCTTCTAATATCTTTGATTATATTTAAAATATATAAGGCCTCAGCCTCATACAATTCTGTTTTATTTTTAGCATTAGAGGTAAGGGGAATTAATTTTATACCACCTTCTTTTATCGTGTTATTTGATTCGCAACTAGAATAGGGTATTGAGCCTTCATCTGGCAAATTAAGTATAGGAAATACTTTTGAATAGCTATTATTTAACCAATCTATAATACCCTTACTCGATCGAAAATTTACCTTAAGAAAAAGTGATTTAAGTTTTAAATCACTAATCCCCCTTTTTTGAACACGAGTAAAGATTTCAACTTCAGCTTTTCTAAATCGATAAATCGATTGCATGGGATCACCGACAGCAAAAAAAGATTTTTGTGGGTTGCCAGCAAAATTTTCAGTAAGTAACTCAAGAAAATTAAGTTGAGATTCATTGGTATCTTGAAATTCATCAATCAGTATATGCGAAATATTTTGATCAAGTATCAAAGGTAGATTTGTGTCTCTTAGAGCCTCAACAGCATTACCCATAATCTGTGTAAAGTCGACAACTTTTTGGGCTCTAAATTTTTCATTTAACCTAGTGACCATATCAATAAGCATTAAGCAAAATGGAGTAATTATTGGGTAAATATCTACAATATTTTTATAATAAACAACATCAAATAAATCTATTAAAATATTGAATTTAAACATTTTTAATTCTATTATTTTTAATAGCCTTGCTTTTATTTTTTTACCTTCATTTGTTGCAGGGAACCCGCTTGAAGCGTCAAATTTTTTACGTATTTGCTTACCATTTTTAGTTAATATAAGATCGCGAAAGTAAAACCAGAATTCATGGTTAATTGAAGATCTAATTTTGTCTTCGTGACCAATATTTTTGTTATCTGCTGAATAATTTACTATAGCTTCTAGTTCTTTCAAATCTTCATCTGCAAAATTAGGTTTAATCTTCTGATCTATCCATAAGCTCAACTCATCGGAATAATATTTTTCATAAGTTTCTTTTATATTGTTATCTTTCGAGCTTAATAAAGTACTTACTATCGGTAGCCACTGATCTCTTTTACTTATTAATTTCAATAATTGCTCAGTTAGTTTGTGATAATCATAATTAAAGTACTTAAACAATAGATGGTTGTCTGCGTTTGAGGTGATAGTTTCTTTTATGCTTTCCCTGTATAAATCCTCAGGATCTTCATCAGTTAAAAAATTTACCCCTGAATTACTCAGAATTGGAGTTTGTTTGATTAATCGGAGAGCAAGTTTATCGATGGTCATAACCATGAGTGAGTCAATATAACCCTCGCCCCATTTGCTCTTAATGGCGTACTTTGATAATTTTTTTACGACCTCTTGTATACCTTTATCTTTACTTTTGCCATCTAATGCTTCCTTTAACCTCTGAGCCATCTCAGCAGCAGCTTTATTAGTAAAAGTAAGAGCTAGTACTTCCTTTGGTGACTTAACCTCAAGAAGCAGGGTTAGAAACCTTTTAACCAATAATGATGTCTTCCCAGAACCGGCAGGTGCCTGCACAATAAAAGAACCCATCCCTAAAGCTTCTTCTCGGGCGTGATGGTCAGATGGTATTTTTATTAAGTCAGCCATATACCTCAAATTGATATTTCTTTTCAGCCAATCTGAGTAAAGGTAATACATCACAATAAGTAAAATCTATTTTTTCATTAAAGGTAACGGCTGCATCTCCTGATAAGTATTGCTCAGTAATTTTTTCTATTCTGTTATGCCATATACTTTTTAAAGCACTCCAATCACTAATAATGGCATTATCAATATTTGAATTTAGTTGCTTGGTAATAAGGTCTGTCTCTGGAGATAATATTCCGTAAAGATTTATTTTATCTCTATTGATGTGACCAATAGCGGCCCCAGTAAGGCCTTTAATTGGCGCAAAGCATACATAAATCGGAAGCTGAAGATCCGTTAAATCATCTGAAAATAATGCCCTTCTAGACATAACATTTTTCCCTGTTTTGTAATCGATGAGCAGCTTTTTATCCCTATTAATTCTATCAACTCGATCAATACGAATCTTAAATCTAATATTATTGATTATAATTTCATAGGATTTTTCAAGCACATCAATAGTAAATTGAGGTCTTAATTTTTCCTCTGATAACCAGTGATGGAGTAAGCCTTGTAAATATTCATTTTGCATCAACAAAAGTCGACTATCCATCTCATTATGTTCAGATGAAAATTCCTTCAGGGCTTGATTGACAGAATTTTTAATGAGGTCTAAAAACTCAAACTCACTCATTGATAATAGCAAATCTGAGGATTTACAATCCCTCCAAAAAAGCTCTAAAGCTCTATGGGTTAGGGAGCCCTCAGACCCTTTAGAGATCTCATCTTGCTCATCCGTTTCATATTTAGTGCACCCCAATCTATTTGCATAAAAACCCCAAGCAGGACATTTGTTATAGTTTTCAATAGTCTTTCGCCCACTTTTAATAAGCAACTCATCCTTAACTATAATAGGAGAGGCTTTATGATCATTAATGAAGTGCTGATTTTTATTTACTAGTGAAAAGGATTCTTTTTCTAATAACGTATGGGTATTAATATCGTTTTGAATCCAGGGTGAGGCGGATAGAATTGTGTCGTTATCTTTAAGTGAAAAAGATACTGACAGTGAGGGCGATAGCTTTGTAAGTCTTGTTATCTTTTGTAAATATAAATTTTTTTGATAGGTATGATTAAATAAATTATGTTTGTCCTGAATTTTTTTTGATAAAAAAGGATTGTATTCCTCATTATTTGGCCAAAAATTATCATTCATATTCATTAACCAGATAGCATCATATTCTTTTGCAGGATTTTCGTAAAAACCATAAATGTCGATGTATGCTTCCTCATTGGATTGGTTGGGTACAAAATTTTCTAAGTAGTATTCTAGGTATCCAGAGTACTCCGTAAGGGTGAGGCTTTTAGGGAGAACATGACTGTAATTTAATTGATTAAATACCTTAAAAAAATCATTTAAATTATTGTTTTCAAAGTAAATTAAATTACTTATTTTTCCAAAATTTAATTTCTCTAGGTAGCCATAAATAAGCTCACCCCAAGCGGTGGGTTTGTTGTATTTAGGCCATTTATCTCGATTGTCTTGCATGATATTGAAGGTAGTAATCAACTTTTCTATACTTTTATTCAGACTATCTGCAAAGGATATTTTTAATAAGTTCTGTAGCTCTGGCAACGAAATAAATTTTTTCTTACTCTCCTTTAAAATGCTTGCAAAATATTGTCTCTCAGTAAATAAATCTTCTGATATCCAGTTAACAAATAAAATTAATTCACTTAATTCTTTTATTGGTATGCGTTTGTTTATATTTATTTTAATTAAAATTAAGCCAGCCCTTATTATCGGTTCTGCAGATAACGGTCTTTTAAGGCTGCTATTTACAATACTTCTGGATTGCATATCTTCAAAAATTGACGGCTGAATATTTCTGTCTATCTCATTTTGAAGTTTCACCTGCACCTTTTCAAGTGCGGGGGACATTATCAGTAATTTATCTTGTTTCTTTATTTTTTTTTCTTTAATCCACTCTATAACTGCTGATATTTCATGATCATAGTTTTGATATGCATTTTGAATCGGTTTGCATTTATTTTTTTTATCATCTAGATAGTTTATAACTTGATTATTCTTACCTAGCTCATCAAAGAGCTTTTGATGGCTATCTTTACATGTATCAAGGCTTATGAATAATATTTTTTCATTTTTAATTATTGTCTTTTCTTTTTGAAGCTGTTTAAATTTATTGATAAAATCATATTTAGTAACAAGTTTTTTCTTTGTGCATTCCCTTTTAAACTCGCTCCTCCATTCCAGGAAGTATTTAGGTTCTTTATAGGCTATATAATCTTTTAACTCACTGGTATCTATTTGGTAAGTTGATATGATTCTATTTGCATTTATTGTCTGCTGCGCAATATTTGTGACATCTGTAATCTTTTTTTCTTTCCTTTGCTTTAGATCATTACCTATGATCTTCTCCCAAATAATTTTTTCCTCAACTCCATTTAATACAAGTAATTCATCAATTTTTTCAACGATTAAATAGTCTTGATATTCACTGCTGATCCAATTATCCAACGTTATAATCTTTGGAATTTTTAATACATTAATATTTGATTGTTTTTTAAAGATATGCCGAATATCATTGGATTGAATTTCATTTTCACAGACTATGATGGTGTAAGATTTGTTTATCATCGTGTTTAATTTTAACTCAGAATTAAAGATAAAATTTTAGAAAAAATGCCAAAAGGAAATAATTATATTACTTCAGAAGGTTTTAAGAGGCTCCAGGGGGAGCTTTCTAATTTAATCAAACATGAGAGGCCAAATATTGTTGAGATTGTGTCCTGGGCAGCTGGAAATGGTGATCGAAGTGAAAATGGAGACTATATTTATGGGAAAAAAAAGTTAAGACAAATAGATTCTAGGATTAAGTTTCTGACTAATATTATTGAAGATGCGGATATTGTTCAGCCAAATGAAAAAATAAATACAGAAAAGGTTTTTTTTGGTGCCTACATTAAGTTGATCCAAGATCAAAAGGAAAAATCTTTAAATTTAAGGATTGTCGGTCAGCATGAAACAACCCATGAAAAACATTATATAAGTTGGGTCTCTCCTTTGGGTAAGTCATTGTTGGGTCGAGAGAAAAAAGAGATGGTAAGTATTGACATTAACGGGATTCACACTAACTATACAATTATTAATATTGATTATTAAAAAGGTATAATCAAAAAAATTAATTTTTAGGGGTTCTAATGAAAACGGCGCAAGAGGTGAGAGTAGGTAATGTAATTGTTATTGATGGAGACCCTATGGTAGTTCTTAAGTCAGAATACAATATTTCAAAATCAGGTCGAAGGCAGAATGCAGCTATTGTCAAAATGAAAATGAAGAATTTGCTAACTGATAATGCGGCTGAAAAAATTTATCAAGCAACGGATAAATTTGATTTGGTTGTCTTAGAAAAAAAAGAAGTAACTTACTCCTATTTCTCTGACCCAAATTATATATTTATGGATTCAGATTTTAATCAGTATGAAATTGATAAGGATGGAATGGATGGCACCTTAAAATTTTTAGAGGATGGGATGGCTTGTGAAATTGTTTTTTATGAGGAAAGGCCAATATCAGTGGAACTGCCAAATTCGGTGGTCAGAGAAATAACTTATACAGAGCCAGCTGTGAAGGGAGACACTACTTCAGGTAAGGTTATGAAGCCAGCTAAGCTGAGCACGGGTTTTGAGCTTATGGTCCCTATCTTTTGTGACAATGGAGACAAGATTGAGATTGATACAAGAACACTTGAATATAAAAATCGTGTTAAATAAAGTACTTAATTTGTTCCACCAACTACAATATTATCAATCTTTAAAGTAGGCTGCCCAACACCGACTGGGACACTTTGGCCATCTTTACCGCAGGTCCCAACGCCCGAATCAAGACTAAGGTCGTTGCCTACCATACTGACTTGTTTAAGAATGTCTGGGCCATTACCAATAATCGTAGCCCCCTTAACAGGGTGGCTAATACGACCGTCTTTGATTAAATAGGCCTCGGATGCTGAAAAAACAAATTTACCGCTTGTGATATCAACTTGCCCACCACCGAAATTATTGGCATACAAACCATTTTTTACCGACTTTATAATCTCTTCTTTTGTATGATTTCCGTTTAGCATATATGTATTTGTCATTCTCGGCATAGGTAGGTGGGCGTATGACTCTCTTCTTCCATTGCCTGTCACATCCATATTCATTAAATTTGCATTCTGAGCATCTTGGATATACCCAACTAACTTTCCATCTTCAATCAGCGTGGTATTTTTCGTTACATTTCCCTCGTCATCAACATTTAATGACCCTCGTCGACCATCGATAGTCCCATCATCAACAATATGTATTCCTTTAGAAGCAACTTGCTGACCCATTTTGTCACTAAAGGCGGACGTACCTTTTCGGTTAAAGTCACCCTCTAATCCATGCCCAATTGCTTCATGGAGTAATATTCCAGGCCATCCTGAACCTAACACAACTGTCATTGAGCCTGCAGGAGAGGCTTCAGCCTCCAAATTTATCAGTGCATTATCCACTGCCTCCTTAGTATATTTTGATAATATTTCATCATCAAAATAATTAAGGTTATATCTCCCACCACCACCCGAAGAGCCTTGTTCTCTTTTTCCTTTTGATTCAACAATAACTGAAACTGACAAACGAACCAAGGGCCTGACATCTTCAACTAGCCGACCAAAATGATTTTGAATTAAAATAACATCGAAGCTACAAGCAAGTGAGGCTGATACTTTTGACACTAGCGGACTTAGGTTTTTGGCAAGTTTATCAATTTTTTCTAAAATTTCTATTTTTTCAGTATTTGGAATACTTTGAGTGGGGTCCTCATTGATATATTTCTGTGATGGAGTATTGTTTTTAGGTAGCTGATAAATTGCTCCTTTACCATGCGTTCCCATTGATTTTATTGCACAAACAGCAGATTTTAACGCAGCATTTGAAATATCATCAGAGTACGTGAAGGCTGTTTTTTCACCTGAAATTGATCTTACACCTACCCCCTGATCTATTGAATAACTTCCATTTTTAACCACTCCATCTTCTAGTGACCAGAATTCATTTTTACTGTATTGGAAATAAATATCTGCGTAATCAACTGAATTATTTTTAATTTCATCAAGGTATCTGAGAAGGTTTTGATGATTAAGATCACTTTTATTAATAATGTATTTATTTGAAAGCTTAAAATCTTGCATATTTTTAATAATCTTATTTAAATAGCTCTTGTGTTGGATTGATGATTTGTTCATCTATATGATCAGTAATTCCCTTACCGACATTTTTCAAAGTGTCTCTGTCAATAGGTGTTTCTTTTGGGTCTGCCCATGAACCGGTTAACCTATATTCATCAGTTAATACTTCATTCATTGGGTCATTCAGGAGCTTTTGTATTACAAAAGCAGCAGCTCCTGCAATTGGACCACCCGCCAGCGCTGCAATAGACAGGGCATCTGTCACGTTAGGGGTAATGGTCACAACTAAGTCTTGTGTTTCCTCTGTAATATTAACATCTCCTTGAATGGAGATGTTCGCTGCAGGACCTTTTATATCAAAATTATCCGAATGTAGGATGCCACCCTCAAGAGTTGCTAAACCATCGATACTATCAAAAACAAATCCATCCTCGAATAAGTCACTAAAATCTAAGGTAAGTCTACTGGGTAGCGATTGAAGTGATAGTAAGCCAAACAATCTTCCCATCGCCCCTGGTTGTGCTTCAAGTATTACGCCTTTATCAATATTAATTGAAACAGAGCCTGAGGCTTGTTCTTTATCAAATTTCCAAGGACTTTTTGGCCACGAAAGCTTTCCATTTAAATGCCCCGTGCCACCCTTCATCAGCTTATCAAGATTAAACTCTTCAAGTGTTTTATCTAAATCTGTTATTTTCCAATCAAAATCTATTTCCGTGTCTGGTTTAGGTGCTTCATCATGCCATATTCCTGTGACTTTTAAGGCATAGTCAGGATTGAGGAATTTAAATAGATCGATAAACCATTTGTCATTGTTTTTACTCGCTTGGAAAGTTAAGTTTCCGTTTAGGTTATTATCGAAATATTTTGATTGAAGTAAAAATTCTTGAATTTTAACGTCAATTCTGGGAGGGTTTTTTATGACAGGGTCCTCAGAATCATATGCCCCTTCCCATTCTTCAATTGAATCATCAGAGCCAACAAGATGTAATTCTTCAAATCTAGCTTTAATTAAGTTTTTTTCAGGGGCCCATAGTATATTTCCCATGGCACCTTTCCCATCTAACTGAACGATAAATCCAGAGCCCTCAGGTCTTAACTTTAATTTAAAGTTATTGAAAACGTAGCCATAGGCATCAAGATCTTTAATATTCAATATTGCTTCAATATCTATAGATTTTGATTTCGAGCTTTCTTTATCAGATATCTCTGAATCATCCTCTGGAATTAAGGCCACTAATTCTTCGAGATCAACCTCATTAAGATTTGCTATAAAAAGAATACCCGATTCAGGAATTTGTATGTTTTTGTCTGAATTGACCTCAATAAGTCCATTAGTAAGGGATGGGTCGCCATTTTTATCATTGGCACTATTAATTATGCCTTTTACATGGTCACCCAAAGAAATATTAATAACATCTGAGTCTTTACCGGTAGACTCTTTATTAATAGACAGTTTTAACGCAGTATCTTCAGATTTATTTTTTGCTTTATCAAGAAAAGATAAATTTTTAATCTGGATACCGAGAAGGTCACTGGTAATTTTAAATTGACTTTCATTTTCACGTAAAGTAATTAATCCTTCCCAATCAGCTTGCCCGTTGATATTTTTTAACCAATTTTCTCCAAGGAGCTCTTGGATCATATCCTCACCAATCACTCCTTTAAGATCTATAACAGTGGCTCCATCAACATTTTTCATTTTTAAATTTAATAGTTCTCCAAAAAGCTCACCATCTAAATTAGAAATTTTTACATCATTACTATCAAACTCTACTTTTCCTCTCAAGTTAGATATAGGTGGTATTTCAAGTTGTGGGTTTTTAAGAGTACTCCCAAGGAACTCATAAGTTCCTTTAAATGGAATATTATCAAGATCATCAAAACCTACATTTAGAACAAGTTTAAGTTCGCCATCTCCTTTACCTTGCATATCATCGGATATACCTTTCATTGCTTCTTTTATAGGGCTATTGTTGATAGCAAAGATAATATTTTCGGCTGAGCTATCATAGGTTGCATCGATATTTAAAACAACTTCACTAGCCGTGAAAGGCGTAATTGAACCATCAAAAACCTTAATCTGACTTTTATCTAATTCACCTTTTTGACTGGTAATGAATACATCACCTCCATCCACACTTATTTCTGCATCAAATTTTTCTATTTCTGGCCAATTATCGCCATACTCAATAAAGCTATCTTTCACTGACGAACGAACTCTGAAGTAGCCTTTATTTAAGTCGGGCTCATTATTTTCATCAATAAATGGGAAATCACTTACCTTGCCTTTCATTTGTATATTCGTATTTTCTGCAACCCCTTCTAGAAGTGAAGTATCAAGCCATCCCAAACCATCTTTACCAATTTGTTTAGGGTAGTAAACTTTGAAATTAGGAATGCTCAGTGAAGGGCTATCAATATTTATATCTACATAAAGATTGTCTAAATTTTCATATTTAACAGTGCCATTTAATATGGCCTCCATATAATTGTCTTTAACGGTTACCTCATTAAATGAATATTTTTCATTGTCCCAATTTACTGAGCCGGAAAATTGATTTAATTGAAGCGGTGCTCTAAAGACATCTTGTTTAGTGATTATTAGATTTCTAGAGACAGATCTAATATTGCCTTTTTCATTTTCTATCTTGACTTCACCTGTAACATTTTTAAGCCCAGGGAAACTTTCAAACTCATTAATTTCAATTTCAAGCAATTTTGCTTTAAGTTTTAAGCTTGGCTTTTCTCCATCTTTTGTTCTATGCCAATTTAATTTTAAATCATCTATCTCTCCTTTTGCTGAGAGCTCATTGATTATTACATTTGTTCTATGTTCTTCTGGTAAAAATTGATTTGATATCTCCTTGACTGATCCTAAGTCGAATCTATCGACAACCAATTTGACTTTATTAATTTGATTGGCTTTTAAATTATATTTAATTGATGCAGCTGAATCTTCAAATTGAAGTTTGCTGTTAGTGGTTAAAAATAGATTATCTAAAATTATATTGATATCATCATTAATTAATTTATAGTTTATTTCACCACTAATATCATTAAAAACTAATCCTTGTTTGGTATTATCAATCGTATTGGCATTGAGATTTTGTATAGAAAACGAGCTTCCCCCTTCTTTTAATTTTCCATTTTCAAATTCAATGTTTATAGATAATGATCCAGTTCCATCTTTAATCGTCAACGGGTAATTAATCCAAGGCGAAAAGGCATATAAGTTCAAATCATCAAATTTAAATGAGAGTGCACCATCAGATTCTATGAGCTCATCAATAGAATCTGCATCAAAATGACCGCTTAATGAAATTTTTTCTTTTGTCCCTGCAGATGAGAAGAAGTCAAGATAAAATAAGTGACGATCAAGATAACTTAAAATATCTGAGGTACTGTAGGAGAGGTTTATATCACTTAAAATGAGCGGAGGGCTGTTTCCTCGCGTTTTATCAATCCAAATAATTTTGGCATTAATCATTTGTACTTCATCTTGATTCAAAATCCAATTTATTAATTTTCCATCAACTTCATCATTTGAATCAGCATCGTATGAAACTTTCAACCCACCAATTAAATAATCCGTTTCATTGTTCTTTTGAATCTCTAGAGCTAGGTCATAAAGTGTAACCTGATCTAAAACCAATTCAAATTTTAATAAAGACATCCATGACACATCCACCTTGAATTTTTTAAATGTGAAGCTTTTTTCAGATGTGTTGGCATAAATTGAGAAATTTTCAATAATAAATTGTGGGTTAGTGACATTCCAGTTAGCATCAAAGCTTTCAATGGTTACCTTCTTGTTAGTTGCTTTTGAAATTTGTTCAATGAGTTCATTTTTATAATGGTCTAGATTTGTTTGAACAAGAAAATAAAACGCGAGATAACCAATAACGAATAGACTGATGACTAAAGCAAATAATCCCAACAATATTTTTTTGATGAGCTTGAAATGTACTGTTTTCATGTAGATAAGTTTAAATTTTAGTCTACATTCTAATGCTTTTAGATGGGTTGTCTATAATTTTTCGCTAAGTTGATCAAGGATTTTGGGATTTTCAAGTGTCGAGATATCTGCAGAAATTTTTTCACCCTTAGCAATATTTCTTAATAGGCGTCGCATAATTTTTCCAGAACGAGTTTTGGGGAGGTTATCACCAAACCTTATCTCCTCAGGTTTTGCTATTGGCCCAATTTCTTTTGCAACCCAATTTCGTAATTCATCAACAATTGAACTATAGTTTTGTTTAGATGGGCGTTCGCCTTTTAGTACAACAAAAGCAACTATTGATTCACCTTTAAGATCACATGGCCTTGCAACGACCGCAGCTTCGGTCACCATTTCATTTGAAACAAGTGCCGACTCAATTTCCATTGTGCCTAAACGATGCCCAGACACATTAAGTACATCATCAATTCTGCCCATAATGGTAAAGTAACCACTCTTCTCGTCTCTAACAGCACCATCCCCTGCTAGATAATGTTTACCACCCAGCTCTTCAGGAAAATAGCTTTTTTTAAATCGATCCGAGTCTCCCCATATATTTCTTATCATCGATGGCCATGGTTTTTTTATTACAAGCAGCCCACCGCTCCCCCACTTTAAATCATCACCATTTTCATCAACAACATCGATATCTATTCCAGGGAAGGGGAGTGTGCAGGAACCTGGTATTAACGGTGTAGCACCTGGCAGCGGAGTAATTACATGACCCCCTGTCTCCGTTTGCCAAAATGTATCCACGATAGGGCATTGGCTATTACCCACGTTTTCGTAGTACCACATCCAGGCTTCAGGGTTGATAGGCTCACCAACCGTACCTAATATTCTTAGAGAGCTGAGATTGAAGTTACTGGGATGAGTTTCTTTATTTATATCAGATGCTTTTGTAAGTGCTCTTATTGCAGTCGGCGCAGTATAAAAAACACTTACTTTATGTTTTTCAATGAGCTGCCAAAACCGACTTGCATCCGGGTAAGTGGGTACACCCTCAAAAATAACTTGTGTGACCCCCATTGCAGTTGGCCCATAAGCAACATAAGTATGTCCAGTTATCCACCCAACATCTGCAGTACACCAATAAATATCATTACCCTGAAGATCAAATGTAAGCCGACAAGTATTAATCGCGTGCAACAAAAATCCTGCGGTTGAATGTTGGACTCCTTTAGGTTTACCTGTAGAGCCAGAGGTATACAAAATAAAAAGTGGGTGTTCAGCAGGTACTGACAAAGCTGGACATTCAGTTGATTGGTTTCTAATTAAATCATCCCACATGATATCTCTATCATTTTTAGAGAAGGGTTCGTTAGTCCTTTTAAAAACAATTACGTTTTTAATAGATTCACAATTACCCATATCAATTGCATCATCAATAGCTTTTTTCAAAGGAATTACTTTACCTCCTCGAAACTGACCATCCGAGGTTATTACGAGACTTGCGGTGGTATCTGATATTCTTTCTTGAAGGCTCTTAGCTGAAAAACCACCAAAAACTACCGAATGAGTTAAACCTAATCTAACGCAAGCTTGCATAGCTACAACAGCCTCAATACCCATAGGTAAATAAATTATCACTCTCTCACCGATATTTAGATTGAGTGTTTTTAAGCCATTTGCAAATTGACATACTCTTTCGTAAAGCTCTAGGTAAGTTATTTTTGTTACCTCACCGTCATCAGCTTCAAAAATAATAGCTGTCTTATTTGGTTGAGATTTTATATGCCTATCTAAACAATTATATGAGGCATTTAATTTACCATCCTCAAACCATTTGTAAAAAGGTGGGGTTGTGTCATTTAATGTTTTGGTAAAAGGCTTGTCCCAAATGAGGAGTTCTTTAGCAAGCTTGCCCCATGTGCCCTCATAATCTTTGTTAAAACTTTCACATAATTTTTCGTATTGGGATAGGTCCGATACTCTTGCATTTTTTGATGATTTCTCACTGGGATAAAAAATCCGATCTTCTGTATGTAATGATTTTATTGACATTTAGGCTTCAGAGTTTAACTAAATAAACACATTCTCCATTATTTAAATACTAGTTATCCTAATAATCTACCATATCTAAATTTGAATTCAATTCTTATGACTCATATATATGTTTAAATTTATAATTTTTATTTTTTAAAAAAACTCATGAATAAACCCTTGTATCCAAATACATTCCTATGTAAAGATTTAAGATTATTTTTTATATAAGAAAAGTAATATGGGACTGAGGTATAGATTTAATCTCCTGCTTACATTAATTATGATTGTTTTTATTGTAACGTTGATGTTTGTGATGATGACATCATCTAAAAATTCAATTCTTGAAGGTGTTGAATCCGCACATAGAGTCACAATGCAGTTGTTAGACACAGTTATTGTCAGCTCTGCTCAAAATCCAGACTGGGGAACATCGAATAATATGATGGCACAATTTCTAGTCCAATTAGGTTATGTAAGAAGTAATGATATATATCTTTATGATGTTGAAAATAATCTTGTCTATAAAACTCCGCAATCAACTTACCGGCTAGATGTTCATCCACCAGAATGGTTTTCAAACTTTCTTGCACCAAAAAAAATGGTAGGAACAAGAGATATTAGATCGGGAAGATTGATTGTTTCCTCAAATCCTTCTGGTGCTATCCGGGAAGCATGGGTTTCAATTAAATCAATTTTTTTTACTGCAATGTTGTTCTTCGTGTTTATAAATTTTATTGCTTATAAAGCACTTGGTGGTTGGTTACGTCCAA
>Ga0209830_10000570_pt1 | contig 38279 bp, 24 predicted proteins | sample ArcticOcean_MG_C_12_FD_187439 | JGI IMG/M metagenome (GOLD analysis project Ga0209830, IMG submission 187439) | Marine microbial communities from western Arctic Ocean - ArcticOcean_MG_CB8_130 (SPAdes) (version 2) | ecosystem: Environmental > Aquatic > Marine > Oceanic | place: Arctic Ocean...
AAAAATGAGTCAGTTAAAAGAAAATATTGGAAGTATCCATATCAATTTATCTAAAGAAACTTTAAAAGAAATTGAAGCAGTTCATGCGGCAATTCCCAATCCAGCTCCTTAAAAACTAATAATTTTTTAGTATTTAGTTTGTAGTATAAAAAAATCCGAAGTAAATATCTTACTTCGGATTTTTTTATAGTTATTAGGGTAATCTCTGGGTTTTTCTAGAAAAGGAAGCTATTTTAAGCCATCAACCAACTTTACAGAGCTGGCTTTAAAACGTCCGTTTTCTAAAACACCCTTAATTTCTGCTTTTCTAATTACTTCGCAAAAACCGGTGTGTTCATCATGTGCGTCACCAAAAGCATCAATATCAAAACCATCTACAAAATAAGCTTTGTTATCAATGCGCACTGCTAGATCACAACCAGTTTCACTGTTTAGTTCAAACTGACATTGACCACAAGAAATTTCTGCAACATGCTTTACTTCTTTCTTATTTGAACAAGAAAGAGTAATGATAAGGACTGATAAAAAAAGTATTTTTTTCATAATTTTAAATTAGAATTATTATTAAAATATACATTCGCGATTAAACCCTAATAGCGCTTACTAAAAGCTATTTCTTAGCCCAACTATCGCGCAAGCCAACAATTTTATTAAACACTAAATTGTCTGTAGTCGAATCATCGTCAACATTAAAATATCCCAAACGTTGAAACTGAAAACGGTCACCAATTTTAGCCGACTGTAAACTTGGTTCTAAAAAAGCAGTAATTACTTCTAAAGAATCCGGATTTACAAACTCCATATAATCTTTATCTTTATGGGAATCTGGCGCTTCATCTATAAACAATCTGTCATATGCTCTTACCTCAGCTTTAACGGCATGTTTTATAGAAACCCAATGCAAAGTACCTTTTACTTTGCGCATGCTTTCTTCTGTTCCACTTCCAGATTTTGTTAATGGATCGTAGGTACATTGAATTTCAATTATGTTTCCATCTTCATCTTTTGTACAGCTATTTGCAGTTATAAAATAAGCGTTCTTTAAACGAACTTCTTTTCCTAACTTCAGACGAAAAAACTTCTTATTTGCTTCTTCTCTAAAATCTTCTTTTTCTATATAAATTTCTCTTGAAAAAGGAACTTCTCTAAAGCCAGCACTTTCATCTTCTTGATTGTTCTCTGCTGTTAGAAACTCCTCTTGATCTTCAGGATAATTTGTAATGACCACTTTTACAGGATCTAGAACAGCCATTACTCTGTTAGCAGATTTGTTTAAATCTTCTCTAATCTTAAATTCTAAAAGGGCTACATCAATTATATTTTCACGCTTAGAAACTCCTACGGTTTCAATAAAGTTTTTAATAGAAGCTGGCGTATAACCACGTCTTCTTAAACCAGAAATTGTAGGCATTCTTGGATCGTCCCAGCCAGAAACAATTCCGTTTTCAACCAAAGTTAACAATTTGCGTTTACTCATAATTGTATAACTCAAGTTCAAACGAGAAAACTCACGTTGTTTTGGTGAGTTTGGGTATTCAGTGCTGCTATAAGCAACTACATTGTCTCTAAACCAGTTATACAATTCTCTGTGAGGTTTAAACTCTAAAGAACATAAAGAGTGCGAAATTTGTTCAATATAATCGCTTTCACCATGCGTCCAATCGTACATTGGGTAAATGCACCAATCATTACCAGTTCTATGATGAGATTTAAACATAACTCTATACATTAAAGGATCGCGTAACAACATATTCGGATTTTCCATATCTATCTTTGCACGCAAAGTATGTTCACCTTCTTTAAATTCACCATCCTTCATTCCTTGAAATAATTCCAAGTTTTCGGCTACAGAACGAGTTCTAAAAGGGCTATTGGTTCCAATAGAAGTGGGTGTTCCTTTTTGCGTTCTCATTTCTTCCGAAGATTGAGAATCTACGTAGGCTTTTCCATCTTTAATTAATAAAACTGCCCAGTCAAATAATTGTTGAAAATAATCTGAAGAATAACATTCATTTGCCCAAGAATAACCCAACCAAGTAAGATCTTTCTTAATAGCATCTACATATTCTTGTTCTTCCTTTGCAGGATTTGTATCATCAAAACGTAAATTTACAGGCGCATTATAAGTTTCACCTAGGCCAAAACTAATTCCAATTGCTTTGGTGTGTCCAATGTGCAAATAACCATTTGGTTCTGGCGGAAAACGAAAGCGTAAATTTTCTTTCGGCATTCCGTTTGTCAAATCTTCTTCAATAATATGCTCTAAAAAATTGAGCGGTTTTTTCTCTTCAGACATCATTTTAAATGAAAAATTAAGAGACAAAATTACACAAAATACTTCATTGGTATTGAGAGTTTTGTAACAAAATTGTAAATTCAACCACTAATAAACAAACACTATTTATTATGAGCGATCAAATTAGAAATTATACCTGCCCGAAATGTGATTCTAAACACTATAAATTAGGCGAAATGCGAGCAACTGGCGGAACCTTATCAAAAATTTTCGATATTCAGAATCAGAAATTTACAAGCGTAACTTGCGCTCGTTGTTCGTATACAGAATTTTATAAAACTAAAACTAGTGGAATTAGCAACGTTTTTGACTTTTTTACAAGTTAATAAAGGTGTATTTGTAAGTGAAAATTTTCTAAAAAGCCAATTTAGTATTTATTTTTTGTCGTAATTTTGCAATATGAAGCAAGACGGAGAAAAAAAACCTGATTTAGTGGTCTTTAACGAAGAAACACAGCAATATGATGCGGCCTTAAAACCGTATGGGACTTCTGCAAGCTCGCCAGTAATTAAACCATTAAATACTGCAACCTGGAGAAATGACGGTGTACAACGTGTAAATAAACAATTTAAATCTAAGTTTGACGAGGTTAGAAAAGAGTACGAAGAATTAATGCAAAAATTTCAGTACAATGATTTGGTATATAATTCTAAATTTAATTTTGAGCCAAATATTGGTGAGGTGTACCATTTATATAATAATAGAAAAGAAGAATCTTTTTTATCTATTATTGCACCAGAGCAATGTAATTTTCATCATTTAGGATCTTTTAGATTAAATACAGACAAAATGTGGGAAAAATTAGCAGCTGCTTCAACAACACCAGTAAAATAAAATGGGAATAATTAAAGTTAATAATATTAAGTTATACGCGTATCATGGTTGTTTAGACGAAGAAGCAAAAATTGGTTCGGAGTATCGAGTAGATGTGTCTATAAAAGCTGATTTAAAGAAATCTGCAAAGACAGATGATTTGATAGATACCGTAGATTATGTGCACTTAAATCATATTGTAAAAGAAGAAATGGCAATACGAGCGAAGCTGCTAGAAGAAGTTGCGCAACGTATTTTAAATCGGATGTTTAAAGAACTTAAAAAAGTTAAAAAAGCGAAGGTTTCGGTTTCAAAAATTAACCCACCAATTGGCGGGAATGTTGAAGAAGTAGTTATAATTCTAACAAAAAAGCGATAAGATTAAAAAAGGCTTGCAGTACTTGTAAATTTGCTTAAATTTGCATTCTTTAAAACGAGTAATCAATTTTTAGATAAAACGTTTTAAAAATAAAAAGGTGTCTTGGCCGAGTGGCTAGGCAATGGTTTGCAAAACCATGTACAGCGGTTCGAATCCGCTAGACACCTCAAAATAAAACCTCAACTTATTGATTTTCAATAGGTTGAGGTTTTTTAGTATCTTTATTTGTACGATTTATGCACTGCTAGAATGTTTTAATGTGTTTTTTGTAATAAATAAAGTTGTTTTTAAAGCTTCATTTCGTTCATTATCTGAATAAAATCATTATTGATTTATTATCAGTTTAAATTAGTTAACTGATTAAAGTTGATTAATCAAATCTCTACCAATAATCATCTGAACCTTTCTTGTTAACGTAATCTTCAATACTTTTAAACGTTAATTTAATTTGCTCATCCCAAATAGGTAGGTTTTTTAAATAACCCTTTATAAGTATCTTTGAAAAGTTAAGCGAGGTTAGAACCGCTTTTCATATCACAGGCGATAGTAGAACCACTTCTTATTTGAGGTGGTTTTTTTAATTAATAGAAATCAACTATTAATCTTCTAATTTTTTAATAACTCTACTACTCAAGAATAAAAAAACTAAAAAAACCTACTTCCCACCAGTCCTCTTCTACTCCTCTTTTAAAACTTCCTTAATGGAATACTTTTCCCAGGCTTTCAATACTCTGATTGTCTTATTGGGGTTCCGTTTTTCAATCTCCTTGAAGGCTTGTCCCAAGTCACTACTGTATTTCCAGTTGAATATTAGGTTGGTGGTTTTCAATTCGTCGCCTAAAGGAGTTGTAAAATCATCCCAATGAATAGGAACCAATATCTCTGCTTTTAAAGGATCAATCAAGTGCTTTTGGTAACCGTTGATATAGGATGCATCCATGGCTTCTAATCCTGCGATAGCAAGAAACAATATATCGGCATCAAAGTCATTGGGAATGCTGCCTTCCCGATAACCAGCACTTGCTTGAATGGCGAATTTTAATCCTTCATAGTCTACTAAAATGGTATAACTATCGCCTTCTTTGTAATCAAAAATGGAAGCCGGTGGATGAAGCGGGGCGCTTATTTCATTTTCCAATAAAACTTTCCTTTGTGCTGCATCGGGATACTGCCAGTGCTTGGACTTTACCACTTGAATCTTGAATTTCCCTACTGTATACTGGCTATCCCATTGTGGGGTCATCATCTGTTCTTCATCCAAGCCATGGCCTCTTCCAATATTGAGGGTAGAGGAAGACCCCCATAAATAGGCCTTGGTCATGTCTGCGACAAGAGCTGCATCCATGGCGTGATCAAAATGAGAATGCACAGGAATGATCATGTCCAAATTGTCGATTTCTGCCTTTTCCAAGCATTTCTGGATTACTGCTTTATTGGGTTTAACCTGACCAAACAATACTTCTATGGCACTTGGCCGAGTAAAGAACGCATCTGTCATCCAAGCATTTTCTCCATCATCAAACAAAAGATTGGTGTTGCCCAAAAAGGTGACCGTAAAGGGTAGAGGAGTATCGATTTTCTTTTCCAAACCATAGCGACTTAGTTCCGCTGGTCTAGGACGGATATTCCATAAGACCAAGACACTTAGGCTGCTCAATAACAGAAAAAAACCAAGGCCATAAAGTGTTTTTTTGATCATGCTATTAAAGGTCTTGTTTATGGTTAGTTGCTTTTAGTGGGGGTTTTATGGTTAATAGCTTTAAAAAACTTTGATTAATCAAGTTGGTAAGTTAGGTTGTGGTTATTCCCATAAATATTTTTTTTATAGTTATTCCAAATATACAGAATTAAATTACTAAAGTTCAACAAATTAAACCCTAACAACTGAACTTATCGCGCGCGAGGTTGCTTAAAACTTATAATTATCAATATTAGAATACCTATCTAATAAATGACCGCTTTTAAAACTCTTAATACCTGAGATTTTATTTTCTAATGAGTTATAACAAACCTCAACAAAAAACATATCTATTGCATAAAGATTAAACTTTTCATTTTTAGTAATATGATTATCTAAATAAATGCCCAACTGATTAACGGTTTCCATTTGATTATTTATGTCTAAAAGATTAAACTCGTATAATGTTATAAATGTTTTTTACAATAGTTATCTGAAATATTTTATATTTTAAACCAATTTTTTGTTGTTTCAATTATTTCTTCATCACTTCCATTTATATATTCGAACTCATTTTTTACTAAATTGTAATTATATTCTTTACCCCAATATTTGAAGTTCTTAGCCACTTCTTTAATACATTTACATATAAAATCGATCTCCGAATTGGTCATCGTTGGATGTATAGACATACGAACCCAACCCGGTCTCTCTAATAAACAGCCTTCTAATATTTTTTCTTCAATTGCTTTGGAAGTTGACTGATTTACATTCAATAAATAATGTCCATAAGTACCAGCGCAGGAACAACCACCTCTAGTTTGGACCCCGAATCTATCATTTAGTAATTTTACTATTAAATTATAGTGGGCATTATCAATATAAAACGAAAAAATTCCCAATCTATCTTGATTCTCCTCTGTTAAAATATGTAGGTTTTTAATTTTAATAAGTTTAATAAAAATACGCTCATTGATTTCATGTTCTCGATCTAGGATATTCTGCACACCCATTTTTTCTTTTAGCCGAATTGCCAAGGCTACTTTAATTGTTTGTAAAAACCCCGGAGTCCCTCCATCTTCACGAGTTTCTATATCATCAATATAGTGGCGATCTCCCCACGGATTTGTGTAAGTAACGGTTCCTCCACCGGGATTATCTGGGATTAAGTTTTTATATAATTTTTTATTAAAAATCAATACCCCTGAGGATCCAGGACCTCCTAAAAATTTATGAGGTGAAAAAAAGATTGCATCCAAATATTCATTCTCATTTTTAGGATGCATGTTTATATTTACATAAGGGGCTGAGCAAGCAAAATCAACAAAACAAAGCCCGTTATGCTGATGAATCATTCTCGCTATCGCGTGATAATCTGTTTTAATTCCCGTAACATTAGAACATGCTGTTACAGAGGCCATTTTTAAAGGATAATCTCTGTATTGATATAAAAGTTTTTCAAAACTTTCTAAACAAATCAATCCTGTTTCATTGGATGGTATAACCTCTACCCTAGCAATGGTTTCTAACCATGAAGTTTGATTAGAATGATGTTCCATATGTGAAATAAAGACAACCGGCCTAATTTCATCAGGAATATTTGTGTGCTCTTTTAGGTTCTCAGATACTTTTAAACCTAGTATACGTTGAAACTTATTTACCGCACCAGTCATACCAGTACCTGAAGTAATCAGCACGTCATCATTGTTAGCATTCACATGATCTTTAATAATACTTCGAGCTTCATTATAAGCTATTGTCATGGACGATCCGGTTATGGACGTCTCTGTATGTGTATTTGCAACAAAAGGGCCTATTTCCTTTAGTAATTTTTCCTCAATTGGCCTGTACAGTCGGCCACTGGCTGTCCAGTCGGCATATATTATTTCTTTTTTGCCATAAGGTGATATAAACTCTACACCAGTGCCAACAATGTTATCTCTAAACTTCTGAAAATAACATTCTAATTTTGATGAAGATTTTGCTGTGCTTAAATTCGATGTGCTCATCTTTTCTTTATTACTTATGTCTTCCAGCTCATTTGAAAACCCTTCCAATGTTTTAAAATCAGTTTTTTTACATAATATTATTCATAAACATTAATCTTACTTAAATAGGTGTAATTAAGGTTTTTATTTTTTCTCTTTAGACTCTGTCCAGTATAAATTTCAAGCGTTTTTCTTAATTCAAAAATTAGTTGAATTTTGAAAGCCCTTCTTTTAACCATGCATAATATTCATCAACATTAGGGGTATAGGCTACTGGATCAATAAGGTTTTCCTCATTATGATTCATTAACACGTAGAACGGTTGTGAATTTGTTTTATATTTTATGGTTTGAAATTCACTCCATTTCTGACCTATATTTTTTAATTTTTTCCCTATTTTTAATTGTGAATCTACAACCTCATCTGCTTCTAGTTTACGTCTATCGTCAACATACAATGAAATAAGTACCACATCTTCTTTTAAAATTTTTAAAACCTTGTCTTTTGCCCAAACATTTTGTTCCATTTTTCTGCAGTTTACACAAGCATATCCAGTAAAATCAATCATTATTGGTTTACCAACTTTTTTCGCATAAGCTAAACCTTTATAATAATCATTAAAAGCTAAAATATTATGTGGTGCCATTAGATGTGCTCCATCTGGAATCTCTGCATGAGACATACCTCCTCCGTCTCCAAGTTTAGTGTAACCCACGCCATAAGGCGACTCACTATAATGCTGGGCTGGAGGGAATGCACTAATTAAATTTAAAGGCGCTCCCCACAATCCTGGTAACATATAGATAGCAAATGTTAAGGATAATAATCCTAAACTTAATCTACCAACAGATATATTACTTAAAGGTGAGTCATGAGGTAACTGTATTTTTCCAAAAAGATATAAAGCTAATGTTCCAAAAATAGTAATCCAAATAGCTAAGAATACTTCGCGTTCTAACCAATGCAATTGTAATACTAAATCTGCATTTGACAAGAATTTAAAAGCAAAAGCTAATTCTAAAAAACCTAAAATCACTTTTACTGTATTTAACCAACCACCTGATTTTGGTAATGAATTCATCCATCCAGGAAACGCTGCAAAAAGTGCAAAAGGTAAAGCAATAGCTAATGAAAAACCTAACATGCCAATAATTGGCCCTATTTGATTACCGCCTGAAGCAGCTTCAACTAAAATAGACCCAACAATTGGACCTGTGCATGAAAAAGAGACAATGGCTAATGCCAATGCCATAAAAAAAATTCCTACTATACCTCCTTTATCAGCTTGCGCATCTACTTTTGTACCCCATGAACTAGGTAAGGTTAGTTCAAATGCCCCTAAAAAGGATACCGCAAAAATCACCAATAACAAAAAGAAAATAACATTAAACCAAACATTGGTAGCCAATGCATTTAATGCACTAGCTCCAAAAATAGCTGTGATAACTGTGCCTAGTAAAACATAGATTACCACAATAGAAATTCCGAAGATAATTGCATTTCGTATTCCCTGTGCTTTGTTTTTACTTTGTTTGGTAAAGAAACTTACAGTCATAGGTATCATAGGGAATACACAAGGTGTGAGCAAAGCTGTAAAACCAAATAGGAAAGCAATAAGAAAAGTACCTAATAAGCCTTTTGATTTTTCTTTTTTTTGTGATTTTTTAAGTTTTAAATATTTTGCCTCGCCCTTTTCTTCAACTGCAGTTTTTACTTTATCTACTGCAGTAATATTTGTAACAGCATTACTAGCTATTTTAAATGCAAGGTCAATATTATTTGGTGGTAAGCATTTTTCATCATCACACACCATAAACTCTACTTCGGCATCAATAGTATTAATATCATTTAATACTATTACACGTTGTTTAAATTCGGCTTTGTTTTCAAAAAACTTAATCCGCATTTCAAAAACAGAATCGTCAACTTCATGACCTTCTTCTTCCTGAGTTTTATTTACTAAACTATAATGCTTTGAATCTATAAATGTAAATGTTGTGGGAATAGGACCACCTTCAGGAACAACCTGAGAATATAAATGCCACCCAGATTCAATAGTAGCTGTAGCTATTAAATTATACTCGATATCTGATATTTTTTGAACAGATGTTGACCATTTTACAGGATCATAAATTTGTGAAAAGACATTCGTACTTAAAACAAAAGTCAAGAGTATAATAACTTTTTTCATTATATATAATTTTGGAATAAAAAAAAGGCTGCGATTTTAACAGCCTTTTCAAAACTCTTTCACTAGAATAATTAACTCAAATTTGTTGGTGAAAACAAAATCTAGAGAAAGGCTATTTATTTTTTAACGGATTACCGTTTTCATCAATACTTCCTGATTTTAGGGTAATAAACTTCTTAGGATTTATATGTTTTTTAATCACTTCATTTACTTGACTTAAAGTAAGGGCGTCAATATCCTTAGGGTATTGATCAATATAAGAAGGTTGCTTACCTTGATTAATAAATGAAAGGATAGTTCCAGCCATACTTCCGGTAGTAGAAAGTCTCACTTTATAACTTCCTATTAAATTTGCTTTTTTATTTGCTAATTCATTTACAGAAATACCATCATCAATCCATTTTTTAATTTGGACCATCGTTGCATCTTCTCCTTTCTTTAATAATGTTGGATTAAAAGAAGCCTTTACAACAAAGTAACCATCTGTATAGGTATCTGAACTATGTATTGCACTAATACTGTAGGTCAAACCATCAACATCTCTTACTGTTTGCATTAATCGTCCAGACATACCGCCTCCTAATGCAAATATTGCTAATTGCATTGGTCTAAAATCTGCATCTTCGCTTGTAAGCCCTGTATGTTGCGCAATAAGTAATTGAGCACTAGGCTTGCCTTTAACGGTGATAATTTTAGTTTGTGTTTTAGCTAAGGATTTTCCTCTTAAGGTTACAGATTTAAAACTAACGCCGCCATTCCAATCTTTAAATGTTTTACCGAAGGCAGTTGGAACTTTTCCATTAATATCTCCAACAGCAACAACATGCATTTCGTTTGATCCATAATAATCTTTATGGAACGCCTTTATATCGTCTAAGGTTACCCCATTAATTTTTTCAATTTGTGCTTCTACAGAATCCAAATATTCAGGGTGACCAATCGAATAAATGAGTTGACTTAACTTAATTTTTGCTAAAATTAAAGGGTTATCCAAATTGTTTTTTATTCTGCCACTATATTGCTTCACCAATAATTCAAACTCTTTTTCATCAAATGCAGGATTACGCAATGCATCTGCCAAAAGCGCAACAACTTCATCTACAATAGTGGATAAACATTTAAAACTAAAGGTGGTTTTATAGGTATTTGCTCTGATGTTCATTTTAACACCCAAGCTCTCTAATGCTTTTGATATAGCATATTTATCTTTACTTGTAGTGCCTTTTAATAACATTTCAGCTGTTATAGAAGCAATGTTTTTATTTTTAACAGTATTTATACCACCTGCATTGATACTTCCAATTACATTAACAAAGCCTTTAGCACCGGTTTTAACTGTTGTAATGTCAATTCCTGAGACTGTTTGACGCTTGTAATCTAATTTTGAATTAATTAATGATGGTTGTGCTAATGAAACTTCTTGATTGTAATCGGAAATAAAAGCGTTATTATAATTTTGTGCTTCCGGATTTCTAAAAAAGACTTTACCATCATCATTTTTAAACTGCTTGCTTTTTATGTTTGGTCTCTTTTTATTTGATCCTATTTTTTTTGGAATAAAATATCCTGTGGTGCTTTGATCTTCTAAAAGATAGGTGTTTGAAACTCTTTTAATATCGTCTAATGTTACCTTTTTTAAATTCTCTACATTGTTAATATAATTAGTCCAATCACCAGCAGCAATAGCTTCATTAATAATTCCAGCGATGGCAAATGAACCGTCACGTCTTAAAACATCGTTAGCTTCAGCTTTGGCTACAACCCTATCTAAATCTTCTTGAGTCACGCCATTTTCTGTAATGGTATTAATTACAGTCACTATTTTGTCATTTATCTCTTGATGTGTTGTATTTGTTGTCAATCCTACACCCACAGAAAATAAATTATGATCTTTAAAGCCTGAAATCGAACTATACGCATACAATGCTAACCCCGTATCTGTAAAAGTTGTATTTAAAATTGAAGACGCACCACTCTTAAGAATATCACTTAATACTGTTAAGGCAGCGTGGTCTTTATGTAACTTACCTGGGCTTTTAAAAGCGACTACAACCACACCTTGCTGACCAGGTTTTTTTATAATAATTTTTCTTGGCCCGTATTGTTCTGGTTCTTCTGTATAAGGTTGAGGAAATTCATGTGGTGCTTTTGTAATTAAGCCAAAAGAGGCATCTATTAATTCAAATGCATTTGCTTTATTAAAATCACCAATGATTGATAATGTTGCATTATTTGGCCAATAATAGGTGTTATAAAATTCTCTAAGCTTTTCGATAGATGCGTTTTCAATATCTGATCGCCATCCAATGGTTGAGTGATGGTACGTATGTGCCATATATGCTGTTGACCATATTTCTTTTGATAATAACCTATTTGGGTTATTTTCACCACGTTCGAACTCGTTACGAACCACAGTCATTTCGGCTGCTTTATCTTCTGCTTTTAAAAGTGAATTACGCATTCTGTCAGCCTCAATATCTAAAGCTAACTTAAGAAAATCACTTGGGATGGTTTCGTAATAATTTGTACGATCATACCATGTGGTTGCATTCATTCTAGCCCCTACATTTTGTAAAGCTGACGCTATTGTTAAAGTTTCTTTATTATACTTTGGAGTGCCTTTAAAAAGTAAGTGTTCTAAAAGGTGTGTGGAACCTGTATTGCCAGAGACTTCATGTTTAGAGCCTACATTATAGGTGATTTGAGTTGTAACAACAGGCGTAGAGTTGTCTTTAATTAGCAATATGGTTAGACCATTGGGTTCGTAGAGATACTCTTCAATATCCGCTAGTTTTTTAATAAATTTAAATTTTGAATCAATGGATTGCCCAAAAGTTAATAGGAATCCGAAACAAAATAACACAGATAATATAAACTTCTTTTTCATTATAATTTCATCGGTTTAGTCATGGTCTTAGTCATGGTCTTAGTTTTTATTATAGTTCTATTAAGTAAACTATCTATATAACTTTTTGTGTTATCTGCAGAAGGTCTAGGAGCTTTAGGAGTTATAATTTTCCCCCCCTCGTCCAACAGTAGTGTTCTTGGAATAAGACCAATACTAAAAGCTTTCATGAATTCAGACTCCAAAGATTTGTCTGCTAACAACTGAATACCGCCAACATTCTTTTCTGGGATCATTTTTCGCCACTTCTCATAATCACGTTTAGAATCCACTGAAATACTCACGAATTCAATGTTTTTTCCTTTAAAATTTTTAATTAATTGTGTCAAAGCAGGCATTTCTTTGATACATGGACCACACCAAGTTGCCCAAATTTCGATATAAACTAGCTTGCCTTTTAAATCCTTTAAAGTTGTTTTCCCACCCTTATAATTTTCGTAATTAAAGTTAGGCGCTGGCATTTCCGGTTTCGTGTTTTGAACACCAACAAACTTAGCTGTAATCTTCTCTTTTAATTGGTCTGCTGTTAACATCTCCAAGATCCTTGGATAATCAGTTTTATAATTTTTGTTTTTTAAGCTAATTTGTCTAAACAACATACTGACCATTAAATCTTTTATTTTAGAACTTTTAATGTTTTTAATTTTATTTTTCACAAAACTTACCTGTGTGAGACTCGGATCGATTTCCATTGCTTCTTTTGATGTAAGTCTCCAATTTTCAACGATAAGGTTTCTATAACTTCTGTCATAAATAAATGAAACTTCATCATCAAGATCCATTTCAATAATGGGAACGTAATAGCCTTCTGGTAATTCAGGGTGTATCTTTGTGTGGTAATAATTAAATTTGTCGTAGTTGTAACGTGTCAACAAATAATCATGTTCTATGATTTTGCGCTGAATCTCTTTGTCTTGTCCTTTTAAAGTAGACGCTTCTAAAAAGTCTAAAAAAGTGTCTTTATTTTTGTCAATTTTAGTCATGAAATCCTCAATTGGAACTACAAAAAATGCTTTAGCATCTCCAACCAATATATTTTTTACCGCACCTCTCATGGCATGGTAGTTATTTACTTCACTTCCTTTTCCCTTAAATTTTCTAGATTTAAAAAAATCGTTAGCATCAAGACTTAGGTTCAAATCGTAACCCTCTCTAAAAAAAACAGCTGCATACGATCTTCCTATTTGATACGAATAAGCACCGGGTGAAGTAATATACAAGGTGTCTCTAAAATTACCATTCTCGTCTATGCTCACTTCTTTTTGAAAGTCCCTACTAATGTTAGCTATTTTCATTGCAGTGTCTTTGGTATTTGCTATGTTTCCTGAGAATATAACATAATTCTTTTCAGAACAGGAACTAAAAACAAATGAGGCCGCTAATAATAGAATTATATTTTTCATAATCTTAAAATTTATTAAATAGATTTTTCGATACACTTAAGGTGGTCAATTTAGATTCTTAAACTAGTTATTAAAGAAACAAGCTATAAGAGATAAATACCTATAGCTTGTCTTTCTTCTCCATTAAAATTAATTAGTAACCGGTATTTTGATCAGATTCAGAAATGTTATCATTAGCATCTATCTCTGCTTGAGGAATCGGTAAGATTGTTAAATCACTAGGGTAATCCACATTGATTGGATTTTCTGCAGCAGTACTGTATTTAACAAAGCTCGTTTTAGTTCTTGTCAAATCAAAGATACGGTGCCCTTCAAACATCAGTTCTTTGCGTCTTTCGTCTTGAATGACATCTTTTAGAGCCTGGCCCGTTTCAGTGTATGCAGCTGCCAATGGATTTGCTCTTGATAAAATCATATTAACGGCTGTTTGAGCCTCTGAATCCATACCTAGCTCTGCCATGGCTTCAGCTTGAATCAAATACATCTCAGAAACACGAAGGATAGGTGTATTGTCATCCCGTGTTGAATATGATGGATATTTTAGCACCTTTCCAGCAGCTATCAAGTTTTTTCTAACATCATTGGCATCAATGGCATCAAATAAATCCGTAGTCGCTTTGAAACGTGGACGTCCATATAAATAAGTAATCGCATAAGAACCACCCATATCTGTTGCAGTGTTTACAATTGAAAAAATAGATTCCGTTGTCGTGGCCTGTGTCCAACTTGCTACATAATTAGCGTTAGATACTAAAGAATAACCAGATCCAATAACTTCTGTAGCTAATGCGTTTGCTTCAGCCCAATTTTCCATATATAAATGGACTCTTGCTAATAATGCTTTTGCAGAGGTCTTATTAAAATAATAAATTGAGGACGTATCATCAGCAGCACCAGTAATTCCTTTCTGAATATCAGAAATTATTTTCGCATATACTTCAGCAGTGGTGGCTCTTGCAGGATTAATTATTTCTATACCTACTTGCATTTCATTAATTAAAGGAATTCCCATGTGAGAAGCATCTAAAGTAAAATTATACGGCTGCGCAAACAAACGTTGCATGTCAAAATAAGCCATGCCTCGGATCACATAGAGCTGTGCAATTAATTCCGACGCTTGGGCTTGGTCAGATTCAAAGTCAAAGCTTTCAGCTTGTCTGATAACGATTGACGAATGCGCAATAAGGTTGGAGATTGCAGTCCAGATTCGTAATGCTTCGCGATCATCAGTAGGTGTTTCATAAGCATCTGTGCCAGGAAATAGGATCCAAGAGGATAGAGAATTATCAGACATTAAATCTGAAGCAATCGGATATAAGCCACCATGATAATAGCGGTCCTGAAGTAAGTTATATGCACCGGCAGTAGCTGCTTTAAAACTTGTGAAATCTGTAATTAGATTTTCTGTTAGAACTCTGTCGTAAGGATCTTTATCTAAAAGCTCATCACTGTTACAAGAAGTGAGCGTGATTGATAACATTAAAATTATTAAATATATGTTTTTCATCATTATGTATTTTTTAAGTGATTAAAATTGGATGATTTTATGTTAAAATGTAACATTAAGACCAAAAGAAATTGTTTTTGTGATCGGGTTATTGAAACTGGCTGTTCCTGTTATTCCTGCCATTTCGGGATCATTCATCAAGGTATCATCTTTAATAGAGGTCCATAGATTATTTCCACTCACATGGATACGAAGTCTATCGATAAAAGAGTTTTCTAACATTTTATTTGAAAAAGTATAGGCTAGCTCCACTCTTTTTAAACGGACATAACTTCCATCGTGCAGCCATCTTGAAGTTTGATTACTTGATAGTGAATTTGCATACACATATTTTGGTACATTAGTTATATCCCCTGGTTGTTGCCATCTATTGTCATACACGTATTTAGAGGTGTTACTGTAATCACGAGTTCTTCTGTATCCATTATCATTTTGAACATTACCGTTAGACTCAAATATTTGCCCTCCCCAAGAACTGTATAATTGTGCCGTAAGCGAGAAGTTTTTATAAGTAACCGTATTTATTAGAGATCCATAAAAATCAGGTGTTGCTTTACCATGATTATATTTTTCTGCCTCTCCAAGTACCATTGTTGTTTCGGTCTCTGTTTCATCAATATAATACATTTCACTTCCCGTTTCTTGGTCAACACCTGCATACCCAAAAAGGTTAAGCGTATTAAAGTCTTCTCCTACTTTTCTTAAATAGTTACCTGAAATAATTTCGTCTGACTCAAGTGCTGTTATTTCATTTTTATTTGTCGTCAAATTAATTCCTGTAGACCAAGTAAATCCATCAGTAGTAGTGATGATGTTTTTCGTGTTTAATGAAATTTCAACTCCGCTATTTTTCATACCTCCAAAGTTTTGAAAAACAAATGTATCTCCATTGAGTCCGGAGACCGGTAAATTATAAAGAAGATCAGATGTATCTCTTACATAATAATCTAAAAAACCTGAAACTCTATTATTAAAAAGCGAAAAATCTACTCCAATATCAAAGGTTGCATTTTCTTCCCAACCAATTAAAGCATTTCCTGCGGATGAGATAGTGGCTGCATTTTGTCCGTTATAGCCGCCTGTTGTATTAAACGTTCCTGAGTAACCAAAAGCAGAAATTTGGTCATTTCCATTAACACCATAACTGGCGCGTAATTTCAAAATATTTACAAAGTCATTATTTTGCATAAAATCTTCTTTGTGAATATTCCAACCCAATCCAATGGCATAGAAATTTCCATACTTATTATTAGATCCAAAGCGTGAAGACCCGTCTCTTCTAAAGGTGGTGTTTACCAAATACTTTTCCTGGAAATCATATTCTAAATTTAAAAATGTAGAACTGATTGAAGACTCACTTCTAAACGAGTCGCTAGTCTCTGGAGTCCCATTATCAAATGTTTCAGAACCTTCACGTAAGTTAAGCACGGACAAATTAGTACCCTTCATATCCATTGCATTTTGTTCAATTCCAGCAAACGCGCCAAAAGTATGGTTTTCCCCAAGTTTCTTAGTATACCTAACTAAAGATCTAGCGTTCCAGGTAAATATCCCCGTATTTCTTTGGTTTCCATAACTCGAAGGTACCGTTGACCAGCCAATTCTATAATTAGCTCCTTTTCCTAAATAAGAAGGGAAGTTATTGTAGTTTTCGGTTAATCTATAATTTGTACTTAAACTTGTTTCTAACGTTAAACCTGCTATTAGTTCGTAATTTAAATTCAATGCCCCTCTAAAATCATGAGTTTCTAGTTGGCGGGTTTCATCTGTTAATACTCCTAATGGATTTACTTTAAAATTATAGCTAGTGTCATAAGAACCATCTTCATTATAAATATTAAAATCTGGCCTTAATCGATATATGCTTGTAAAAGGATTATAATAAGAAGTACCTGTTTCATGATTATTAGATTTTGTATTTCCATAACCTATAATAGTGGAAGCTTTTAGCTTTTTAGAAATTTGTGTATCGTATTTTAGTTTCATTGTGAGTCGTTCAAAATTAATTTCTTTAATAGCGGACTCATTTTTTAAATACCCTAGAGATAAATAGTAATTATTATTATTATTTCCTCCAGAGGCAGACAAATTATGCTGTGTTATTTGTCCTACTCTTGTCAACTCTTTACCCCAATTAGTATCTTGATTAGGATTGAAAGCTGAGTAAGGGTTTGAATTAATTAACCAATCTAAAGCATCTGCACTCGTATCAATACTATTGCCAGTATTATTTATTAATCCTTCAATAAACATTTCTTGCAATTGAGAGGTATTTAGATTTTCATTTAGACTTACAAATTCAGAGAAACCAACTTGAGTAGAATAGTTAACTTTACCTTTTCCAGAAATCCCAGATTTAGTTTCTACTACAATGACACCATTTCCAGCTCTTGCGCCATATATACTAGCAGCAGCAGCATCTTTAAGTACCGTGATTGATTTAATATCATTTCCATTAATACTTGATAAATCTCTACCATCAAAGGTTGGTACCCCATCAATAACATACAAAGGACTACCTGCAGTCAAAACCGCTGGATCTCCCAATATAGTGGTGGTTCCCGAAAGACTTGTAGATCCTACACCTTCTCCGAAAGCAGAACCAACACCTCTAATAATTACTTGTGGAACTGCTTGAGGGTGTGTGTTATTTGAAATTACTTGCAAGCCAGCAATACTCCCCTGTAAGCCTTCCTGTAAGGTTTGATTGAAAGAATTTTCATAAAATGATTTGTTAATGTTTTCTGCAGCTCCCGTTAGTTTCTTTCTAGCAATCGTTTGATAACCTGTAGAGATTAATTCTATAGTTTCTAATTGAAAAGCAGATTCAGAGAGTTTTACATTAATTTCCGTTTGACCATTTACTTCAACTTCTTGAGTAAGAAAACCAATAAAAGAAAAAACCAATACAGCATCATTTTTAACAGTAATTTCATAGTTACCATCAAAGTTTGCAGCTACACCATTATTTGTGCCTTTTTCTAAAACCGTAACACCTGGAAGAGACTCTCCATTTGTACTCGTTACTTTTCCACTTACTGTCTGTTGCACTTTATTTTTTATTTCCTCGTGCTCATTCTTTAACATAATAGTTTTATCATCTGAAAAAACATATTGAAAATCGCCAAAAGATAAGCTTTGGCTTAATAGCTTATTTGCCTTTATAATTCCCTTTTTTAAGGGTACTTTAGGCGCGTTTTTAAATAAATCAGATTTATAAATAAATGTATAGTCTGTTTGATCTTTAATAAGATCAAAGACTTCGTCTATCGTTAGCACTATATCAGCACTAATTTCAATCTTAGCATTTTGCGAGAATACATTTTCTGACGTGAAGCTAAAAACTGTAGTACAAAATAATAATATAAATGTTCTCATAATAAAGATTAGAAGTTCTTTTTTATGTATTAAAAGAACATTAGTTAAGTTAATTTCCATAAATTTGCATGTTTTAGTTAGTTATTATAATTAATTATCACAATTAGGGGAAATGAAGGTTTGCATTGTGAGAGATTTGAACCTCATTCCCTTTTCTTTTTTCTTTTTTATTTTATCATTATTTTATTGTCGTTTATTTTGTAATCAATATTATTAGTTGCTTTTATAGTTAACAGTATGTGTTCAATATTTTGTTTTTTATTTAAAACACCGTTAAATTTAATATTTTCAAGTTCTTTATTTATAAAAATGACGTCTGTATCATACCAACGAGACAATGTTTTCATAATCTCTTTTAATGATAATTCTTTAAAACTGAAAACTCCATCTTTCCATGATGTTGCGTTATAAACATCAACAACAGCAATTGTTATCTCTTTATTTTGAATGTTTATTGCTGCTTGTTGTTTGGGTTTTAATATTTCTTTAGTAACCCCATTGTCAATGGCAACTTTTCCTTCGACCAATGTTGTATATATATGGTCTTCTCCTTTATATGCTTTTACATTAAATTCTGTACCCAACACTTCTATTTCTTGCACTTGGCTGGCTACTTTAAATGAAGCACCTTTGTGGTTAGTACTTGCTGATACATCGAAATAAGCCTCTCCGTAAAGTAACTCAACCTTACGTGAAACACCATCTTGAAAAACTACTGGGTATTTAAGTTTTGACTCAGAATTTAACCACACCTTTGTACCATCTGACAACTCAACATAAAATTGACCGCCTCTTGGAGTCGTTAAATAATTATAGGCAATTTCTAGATTTGATTTGCTTTTAGTATTATAAATTAGTGTTTTCCCATTACTCTTTGCATTGGCGACATGGTAATTTTGACCTTTCTCCAACGTAATATTAGATCCATCTTCTAAAGTAAGTGTAGCCTTATCTATACCAATTTTAATAGTATTCTTTACAATTATTGGCTCGACCGTTTTAACATTATCTTTGTTAAAAACAAAAGGCATCGTTACTAAAAATATAACTGCAGCAGCGGCAGCATACTTCCAGGAAGCCGTCTTTTTAGGTATATAGTTTATTTTTTTAGTAAGTTCTTCCCATCCTTTTGCGACATCAATGTTTGTAATATCTTTTGAATAGTTTTCTTTTACATTATCAAAATAATTTTTGTGATTGACAGATTTGTTGTACCATTTAGAAAAAATAATTTCATCTTCTAAATTTAGAGTATTGTTAAGCTTTTTTATAATTAATTTGAATTCCATTAAATCTGATTTTATAGGGTGTATATAAGTAAGACAATAAAAAATCAAAAATGGGTGACAAAAAGAGAGAGGAATTTTTAAAAATTTAAAAAAATAGCCTGTTTATAGTTTTAGTAAACACCTCTTTTATTGTTGCATCTGCAATAAAATAAGTATAGAAGTTACCATTTCTATAATTTTTGCCTTTCCTCTTTTAAGTTGTGTTTTAACGGTATTAACAGAGATACCTAATTCTTCAGCAATTTCAGTATACTTGCAATTATGTAAAAACTTTAACTTCACAATCTGTTGCATTCTTTCTGGAAGCGTATCAACAATTTTTAATATTTGGTGATATACTATTTTTTTATCTTCGTCTGAAGTAGAGTCAAAAACATGCTCTGTAATTAGATTGATATTAAACTCTAAAAATTTATAGTTATCAGTAATTTTTATAGATTTTAAATAATTCAGACATCTATTTCGTACCATAGAAAAAAGATAACTCTTTAAGGATGTTTTTATTTTCAGCTTATCAGGATGCTCCCAAATATAAATCAAGACTTCTTGCACCACATCCTCGCTAGCAGCTGTATCGAATAGGTAACCGTTTGCATAAAGTACCAATTCTTTATAATTCTTATTAAATAAATTTTTAAAAACCTTTCGGTTTCCTTTTCGGATTTCTTCAATAATAAAATTCATACTAACAAATTAGGACCAAAATTTTATGATAAACAAATCTAAGAAAAAGTTATTTAATCGTGTGATTATAAATTTATACAGCAAAACGCAATCTTTAAATCAATGAATTTCGAGATGAAAAATGCATAAAATGTTTACTTTTTAAATAATAATATTTTAACTAAAAATATGCTTATTAAGATTTAATTAATGTTTTTAGAAATAATAAATCTTATCAATTATATGCTTCTTGATTACAATTTTTAACTTTAAAATTACAAAAAATCACAATTAAAAATATATTTAGCTACTTTTAAGCCATGGAACAGGTCATTCAAATAGATTCAAATTTTATTGAAAAGAATACACATTTTATTGAATTAATTGAAGAGTTAAAATACTATTTTTCAAAAAATAAGGTAATCGTACCAATGCGTCATCATCATGATTTTCCAAATCCTAAAGTAAATGCAGACTCGACACTTTTATTAATGCCTGCCTGGAATCCTTCAAAAAATGCCGGAGTAAAAATTGTAACTATAAGTCCTGAAAATGGTCAGTTTAATTTACCCGCTATACAAGGTGCTTATATTTATTTCGATGCCATAAAAGGAATCGTCAAAGCTATTTTAGATGCTAAAAATTTAACTGTTAAGCGCACAGCTGCGGCCTCCGCTTTAGCGTCAATTTATTTATCAAGACAGAATTCAAGTTCAATGTTAATGATTGGAACAGGAGCTTTGTCTGTTAACTTAATTAAAGCTCATACCAGTGTAAGACCTATTAAAAATGTATTTGTTTGGGGACGAGATTTTGAAAAAGCAAAAGCAATTGCTATAGAATTAAAAAATGAGAATTTTAATATTCAACCTATAAAAACAATTATTGAAAAGATATCTGATGTCCACATTATTTCTTGTGCAACACTATCAAAAATGCCGCTAGTTTTCGGGAAATACTTAAGAAAAGGGCAACATATTGATTTAGTTGGCTCTTACAGAAAAGATATGCGTGAAGCGGATGATGACTCTATTAAAAGGGCTTCTGTTTTCGTTGATACTTTTCAAGGAGGGTTAAAAGAAAGTGGTGATATTTTTATTCCACTTCAAAATGGAGTACTAAAAGAATCAGATATAAAAGCTGATTTATTCTTACTCTCTTCTGGAGCAAAACCAGGCAGAATAAACGCTAATGAAATAACTTTATTCAAATCAGTTGGTCATGCAATCGAAGATTTAGCAGCGGCCACTTACTATTACAACAAGTTTAAAAATGAATAGTACTTACCAGAATATACGCAGCAAAACCGATTTTGAACCGGAGAAAGGTTGGCTAAAAATTAAAACCATAGATATGCATACTGGAGGCGAACCGCTTCGCGTTATTATTGAAGGGTTTCCAGAGTTAAAAGGAAATACAGTGTTAGATTATAGAAGATATTGTAAAGAAAACTTCGATCATCTAAGAACTGCATTAATGTTTGAGCCTCGTGGTCATGCAGATATGTATGGTTGCATTTTATTACCACCAAATGATGATGACGGTGATTTTGGTATCATTTTTTTGCATAATGAAGGCTACTCAACTATGTGTGGTCATGCCATTATTGCAATTTCTACTTTAGCTGTTGAAATGAATTGGATTGACGTAAAAGAGGGTGATAATTCTATAAAAATTGATGCTCCTTGTGGTAGAATTACTTCTTTTGTGAATGTGAAACATGGAAAAGTTAAAGGTGTGCGTTTTCATTGTGTCCCAAGTTTTGTTATTGGATTAGATAGAACTGTTGAAGTTGATGGTTTAGGAAAAGTTATTTATGACCTTGCCTATGGTGGTGCTTTTTATGCGTATGTTGATATGAAGAAAAACAACTTTGCTTTTGATTTAAGGCCAGAATATTATAGGACATTAGTTACAAAAGGCATGGATATCAAAAATGCAGTTATAGCTGTAGATAAAGAAATTTTACATCCTTTTGAAAATGATCTAAGTTTTCTTTACGGAACAATTTTTATAGATAATAACAAGCAAGTATCTGGTATTGATAGTCGTAATGTTTGTGTTTTTGCTGAAGGTGAGGTAGATCGTTGTCCAACAGGTTCTGGTGTTTCTGGTAGAATGGCAATTCATAAAGCCAGAAAAGAAATTGATTTTGGGAAAACCATGACTATTCAGAGTATTACAAATTCAGTTTTCAAAGGTTCTGTTGTTTCTGAAGAAGATTTTGGTTCTTTTAAAGCTGTAATTCCTCAAGTGGAAGGGACTGCTCATATTACAGGAATACATACGTTTATAATAGACCCTAAAGACTCTATGAAAAACGGGTTTATTTTAAGGTAATTATTGATTTGTAACTAAAACCAACATTATTTGTTATAAGAAAAAAGTATTTATGAATTGATTTCAACAAAAGATGCTAAAAACTACCGACATTTCAGCTATTTCTTAGTGCGTAAGTAGGTTAAACTTATGTTACGAAAAATTACTTTCAAAATAAGAGTTATATTTGTGTTATGAAAAAACACCTGTATATATTTTTATTCTTCATTTTATTTTCCCACTTAACAATATTTGGTCAAGATGAGAAAGCTGAAACCAAAATGCTTGTTGATAGTTTTATTAAAGCTTTTAATTCTGAGGATTATGAGTCAGTTTTTTCATTGTTTTCAGCTGAAATGAAAAAACAATTGCCACTTGACGAACTCAATAATTTTCTTCAAAATTTAAATTCTGGAGCGGGTAAAATTAATCAAAATGAATTTATCAGATATGAAGAAAAAGTAGCAATTTATAAGTTAAGTTTTGACGACTGGACTTCACAATATAGCTTTTCAATTAACGAGAATCAAAAAATAGATAATGTCTTTTATTTTATTCCTTTCGTAGAAGAAGTTCTTTCTGGCTCGGCCATTAATAGATTATCAAATACGAATAAAAAAATTTCTGAAATTCAAACCACACTAATTTTTGAAAAGTCAAAATACTTTCCAAATAATACTCAAATTTCATTTGCATTTATTAATGGTGATAATGTAAATTATTACGGAATTAAACGTCAAAATGATTCAATTTTGTATTTAAACAACTATCAAAGTATTTTTGAAATTGGTTCAATTACAAAACTCTTTACAGCAAACTTGTTGGCCAAATCGGTAATTAATAAAAAGATAAAACTAGATGATTATATTAACGACTACTTAAGTGTAAAATTCAAGAATGGCAAAAAAATTTCGTTCAAGAGTCTCGCAAACCACAGTTCAGGACTTCCAAGAATGCCATCTAACTTTGAAGTAGAGAAACTAGATTCTGCTGATGTTGTCAAGGTCAGACATATTTTAATTCCTTACAAAGGTTCATTAGAAAGTAGTGAGGATGTTATAAATACAAGAGTTTCTGCAAAAAAAATAGCGGACAGTTTACTTACAGAAATCAAATCAAATAATGTAAAATTTGAATCATTTTTAAGCTTTTCATCTGAGAAAGAGATAAGCAATGATTTTGGAGAAATTGAATTCACCTTTTTCGACGGATTTGCATCAGAGTTTAGAGATTTTTCTTTTGAAAATGAAGTAGGTTCTCTTGATGTTGTTGAAACAGTGTTTGGCTTTCACATACTTGAAATATTAGCTAAAGCAGAGAAGAAAAAATTGGCTAATTTCAGAAATTTACCAGATAATCCTTATAAATATTATGATCAGTATGATTTAGAAGATTATCTAACAAACTTTTTGGAAATTGATAAAGAAACCGTAGGAAAATTTCAATATTCAAACTTAGGAGTGGGCTTACTAGGCTATACCTTAAGTCAAATATATGATTTAAGTTATGAGGAGCTATTTAAACTAAATATTTTCTCAAAATATAAAATGAAAAACTCAACTTTTAAAATTGAATTACTAGATAAAAAACTCGTTAAAGGACTTGATGAAAAAGGAAGAAATACATCAAATTGGGACCTTTCTGTAATTGCCAGTGCAGGAGGAGTATTGTCTAATGTTGAAGATTTAGCAAAATATGGAATTGCTCATTTTGATGATTCAAATGCTGAATTAAAACTGTTGACAAAAAAAACAATAAAGTTAGATAATCAAACTGATATGGGTCTTGGTTGGCATATTATAAACTCAACCAGGTCAAATAATAAATGGCATTGTCATAACGGAGCAACAGGCGGATATTCCTCCTCAATAGCAATAGATATAAAAAATAAAATCGGTATTGTAATTCTATCAAACGTTTCGGCTTTTAATTCCTTTCAAGGTAATATTGACCAACTCTGTTTTGAACTTATGAAGACTTTAAAAGATAAAAATGGCAAGCTGTACTATGACTAAATCATAGCCATACCTTCTTCTTTCAATTTAGCTATTTCTAAACCTTTTAAATACCTATAATAATTTTATAAGTACTTGATGTAGAATGAATATTGTTGAGGTGTTTTATTAAAATGTCGGAACTATATTGGGATAATTATGTCTATAAAATCAAAAAACCGTTGAAAATCAAAAGATTAACAACGGTTATTGTACTGAAGGCGGGACTTGAAACAGTTTTTTTTTACCCTTTTTAAAACCCTTATAAAACCTTAAAACGTCTTTAAACTTAACTAAACTTACTAGAAACAGTACTTTTAAAGTGTTAAGTAAAATTAACTATAATTAAGTGTTATTAGAAAACGGTGGACATAAGGTGGACAGTAAGTAGATAATGTTGTATATTCGTATTGTTCAAAATTCAATACTTATGGCTACTATAACTTATCAACTTTTTAGTAAAACCGAAAATGCTCCTATTTGTGTAAGACTTTCAGTAAATAGAAAATTAAGGCCACGTGCTAAAACTGGCTTACATATTAATCCAAAAAATTGGAGTGCTACAAATTATCCTAAAACAAACGATGCGACCAATAAACAATTAAAATCTACACTAAAGAACTTAGAAGTGTATATTTTAGATGAGGTTAATAATGCAAACACGAAAGGCGAAACAATAAATACGGCTTGGCTAAAATATAAGATAGATTTATTCTTTGAGCGTATTACAGAAACCACACAAAGCGATTTATTAACAGATGCAATACAAAGTATAATTGATGAAGCACCAACAAGAAAAAACGGTAAGGGTGGTATTGGTTTATCAAAAAGTAGAATTAACGCTTATAACTCACTAAAGGATATTCTTACAGATTATCAAAAGCAAAATTCTTACAAGGTTAAGGACGTAAATGTAAAATTTGCAAAAGACTTTTTAAAATACCTACTCAATACAAAGAGTTATCAAAAAAGCTATGCACTTAAAAAAATAGCAGACTTAAAAACGGTTTGTAATGATGCTTCATTTTATGGAATTGAAACCAGTACTCAATTAAAAAAGATTGATAGTACTAAAACTAAAAATGAAAATATACTTTATTTAAACCCTAAAGAATTAAAAGCAATAGAAGAGGTTGTTTTATTCAATGAAGCCCTTAAAAACGCTCGTAAATGGTTGTTGTTAGGTTGCAATTTAGGGCAAAGAGGTGGCGACCTTTTACAATTAGATGAAACCAACTACAAGAAAATAAATAGTTTAGAAGTTATACAGCTGAAGCAACAAAAAACAGATAAAAACGTAACTATACCAGTTTTAGAAAAAACAAAAGAAATTATAAAAAGCGGTTTGCCTTATAAAATATCAATTCAGATATTTAATAAATACATTAAAGAAATATGCAAACTTGCAGGGATTAACGAACCTATAAAGGATAGTAAAATCACAGTAATAGAAAAGGGCAAAGGAAACAAGGAAAAAAGAAAAGTAAGCGGTATTTATCCAAAGTGGCAATTAATGGCTTCACACGTTTGTAGACGTTCGTTTTGTACCAACTTATACGGAATACTACCAACTCCTTTAATTATGAGTATATCCGCTCACAGTTCAGAAAAGATGCTATTAAATTATATAGGCAAAGATAGTTTAGACTTTGCACAACAAATTGCGGATTTTTACACACTACAAGCATTAAAGGAGAAGAATCAACCTCTGCTTCAGGTTATAAAAAATGTATCTTCCCAAAATTAATTGAACTCCATAATAAACTTGTGAGTATTTTTATGAGGTTTATAATATATTAGCTATAAAAAACTCTTTAGATGGATGAATTATTTAAAAAAACAAATGAATTTTTAGTAGAATTTTATGGAACTTTAAAAGAATTAGAGGAGTCTATAATACCAACAAGACCTCTCGATGAATATGATTTTGTGGGTGAGTTGGATTCTATTTTTGAGGAGTTATGGGAAAAAGAAAGTAAATATTACCTTTTTGGTGCGGGTTACGAGTATCAAGATATAAGGAATTGTGAACTTAAAGAATTAACAGAAAAAGGTGTTTATTTTCCCTTTTGTAAATTTAAAATATATAAAAAAACCTATGAAGAAAGGCTAAATAAGTTTTTGGAAATTCATGAAGATGCAGAGGAAATAGATTTTATAGAAGATCAATTGGAAGCATTTTTAATACCAGTCGGATCGGGCGAACCCTTCAGATATTTAGATCTAAAACAAACAAAAAATTTAAGCTTTACAAGAAAAAGGACTGTAGATTTTATAGTTCAACAAGCGAAAACAACAGGGTATAATATAATAGTTTCAGGTGATGAGTCTGATGGGGCATTAAGTTATGTAAAGGAAAAAATTAAAAATATAGCCCACAGTTCTCTATTAGAGACAAATAACAATATTCAACTACTAAACTGGAAGGGAACAGAGTTACAATTTACGGAACTAATAAAGGCACTAAAAGAATCAAACTTAATAAGCCCTGAAGAAAACCAAAATACAATATTTAAAAGGTTTAGAGCTTTCTTACAAGTTGATGAATTTACCGAAAGTGACAAACTAAAAGATATCAGAAAACGTACAATTATTAAAACACCTTTCATAAACCTTTTAGAAACTTCTCTTCTAAACTGGATACATAAAAAAGACTAGATAAAATAAACGTTAAAGTTTTACCCCACTCAAACCCCACTGGTAAAAAGGTGGGGTTTGTCTTGTTTTTTCTTTGTTGGAAACAATTAATTATGAAACAAGTACAATTTATCTCGGTTACACCCGAACAACTTCAAACCGCTATTATTGAGGGTGTAAAAACTCAATTAGAAAACCTGAAACTTCACTTTGAACCAAAGCAACCAAAAACCTATTTAAGTAGGGTAGAGGTTTCTAAAATGCTAAACGTTTCTCTCGTTACTCTTAATAAATGGAATAAAAACGGCAAACTAAAAGCCGTTGGAATTGGTGGACGAGTTTTATATCGCCAAGAAGATATTGATAATGCAATCGTAGAACTTTAAAAGCGTGAGCGACTCAAGCAAGGTCGTTCAGATAACAGATTATAAAGTAAGTATAGCACATCATTTTGATAGCTCAAAACTTGAGTTAGAATCTCCATTATTTAGCGAGATCAATAACTTTTATAGTAACACCAAAAAAAAAGGTATTCCTGTAGAGCAGCAACTTTCTTTAAATAGTTTATTAGAGCGGTTGAATACTATAAAACATAAGTTATCTAAAAATAACTCTATTTCTATACTGAAAGGACTATATCAGGATGGCACTAGCGGTGTATTTTGTTATGAGAGCGTTCCGTTTCTGTTTTTTGACATTGATGTTAAAAAAGGGGAAAATGAACATTTATTGGATAGCTATGCTAATTCAAAAGTTTTTACAAAACTTCTGGACATTGGTGTTTTGGTATGGCGTTCAGATAGTGGTAAAGGAATGGCTGGTGTACTTTATATTCCGCAATTAAAAGGTATTGGAAATATAGATAAAACTAAACACCTCGCAATTGGTAATGCTATAACTGACTATCTCACAAAAACACTAAAAGTAAATGCCAAGTTTGATAAAGCTCAAAACAAATTTCGTCAAGTCCGCTATTTAGCACTCCAACAAGAAAAAATAAGATTAAATATAAATCCCTATGTTTTCCAGTTTGAAGTTAGTGAAATACTAAAAATATCAAATTCAGGAGTTAAACAATTCCGTTATGAAGATAATAGAACACCATTCGGGTCAATCGAATATCAATTTAACCAAGATAATGATATACACACTGCATTGATAAATAATGGCTTTATACAAACAAGTTCGCATAGATATAAACACCCAAGGACAAATAGCAAGGATACTGGAGAGGTTGCTAACAATCTTTTTTTCAATTACAGTAGTAGTTTTTCAGATTATAAAGTATTTACTCCTTTCAAACTTTATTTAGCTGAAAGTTATATCTATGATTTGAAACGTTTTTATAAGTGCTTAAAAGTAAAAGGATATAAATATATAGAACCCGAAGAAAATGCTTTTAAAGAGGCTGAAAAAAACCTAAAACAAAAGGCAACCAATAGAAGTGAGCAGATATTTAAAGCGTGTTATGATTTAGTGAATGCACCCTATAAAAACAAGGTAAAATTTGCAGATGATAATGCTAAAACTCCTGCTGAAAAAGTACAGTTCTATGACTACTTAAAAATAAAACCTTTAACTATTGAATATGATAAAACGCTCTTAATAAAAAGCTATGTTAGTGAGCAGTTACCAAATATATTAGATTACTCAGACGGTAATGATAAAATCGTTTTAACCGCAGAAACAGGAACAGGAAAAACAACCGCTTTTCTAATGGATTTCATAAAACACCGCCCCAACAAAAGATTGTTAATTTTAGCACCCTTGACTGCGATTGTAGAACAAACAAAAGCCGAGTTTCCAACCATTATTACCCTTACCGGCAATAGTACACCCGAAGATCATATTAAAGCAAAAAAGGCACCTATTGTTATGGCAACTTATGAGCAAGGATATAAACACCTTAGGGATCCAAATACTTTTGACTATGTCGTAATAGATGAGGTGCATAATTTAATAACAGCAAACGGCTATAAACGTGAAGCGGTAAAGAATCTTACAAGTCTTTTAGATTCTTATAAAATCATAGGACTTACGGGAACTACGAACCAACTCTTTAAATATATTGGTTATAAATTAGTAAACGTAAAAAAAGAGCTATTAAATCCCGTTGATGTTACTATGATAATAGACAATAGAAATCCTTTAAAAATAGCCTTACAGCACTTACGGGGCGTAAATGGTAAATGTATTTTACGTATCAATAGTAGAAAGGTTGCAACCGCTTTAAAAATAGAATTACTAAAAAGAAACAGCTATAAAGAAAGTGAAATTCTTATCTTAAATTCAGATACTCATATTAAAAAAAGTAAAGATTTTAAACAACTTACTTCACAAAGTAGATTTAACCATAATATAAAGTTAGTAATTACAACCTCCATAATAGACGAGGGTTTAAGTATCAAACAAAGTGGCTTTACAGATGCTGTTTTTATTGAAACTGATTACAAGCCTATGCCTGAATCTGTAAAACAATTCTTTGCCCGTTTTAGGAATGAAGACCCAAACCGAAAAAACTATTTTTACTACAAAGAAACTAAAGATCAAACATTAAGAAGTTGGAATCCTTACTATACATTTTTAGAAACTAAAAAAAATCTTACTGCTGATGCAAAAATATTTGATGTAAACGATACTGATAAGAAGGGGATTATCAGCACTAAGTATTTGTATTATGAAAATAGCTCTGTGAATAATTATGCGCTCGCTTATGATGTTGCAAAAAAGTTTTTTACTATTATGACAAAACAGGAATACATAAATTTTTTAGAATTGAATTATAATATCAATATCATAGAAAACAAAAACCATATTAGTGTTGATTTTGATACAACCGAAAGCAAACACCAAACCGAACAAAACAAAATACTAGTTGCAACTAATTGGCTAAATAATAAAGATGAGGTTTTAAATGCCTTGTATATTATTACTGATAATTTCGAGGTAAAAAAATCAATTGCCTACATAGGGTTAAACCCAAGTGATGAGATTTATAATTTAGTTTCTACTAATTTAAAAACGTTTGAAGGGTTGCATAAAAGTTCGGTTATTTTAGAACGTTTAGGTATTAATGATGTAGATGATATTTTAATCGACAAGGTAAAAAACACACCTATTGATATAAGAAACATAAACCGTAAAATTCAGTTTTATCAAAATTTAGATATCATAAACAACCCATTAACTAAAACAGATGAACTTAATAAGTCCAAACTTTTAAAGTTTATTACTGTAGGTAAAAAGTTAAAAATAATAAATAATAAAACCTTGTTTCGGGAATGGAATAAGTTAAGGTGCAATAGTAAAAACCCAAGTTATTACAACCTATCAGACTTGTTAAATCACTACAAAAATAATTCTCATTTTTAGTATTGTAACATCTTTATTATTATAAGCAATAAAAAAAGATATCAGAACCTGATAAGTCTTTTGAATAAAGACATACAAAGAATTTCACTACAAGATTTTAAAGGATGTGAATCTTGTGTTTTTAATAAAAAAAAGCTGTCAAATTAATGGTAATCTTACCTACAATAAAAACCGTATTTATAAGTTCTTATTATCTTCATACGATATCCATTGAGTAACATGGTGTAATTCTATATTAATAAAATTGCTTTCTTTTATGGGTTTTAGACTCCCTTTCCAAGCTTCAGAACCCTTGTAACTTTCAATTAAAAAATCATTAGGCTACCACGAAGCCTGACCGTTTAGGGTTCCATTAACGCAATCATTAGTAGAAAATGATCTACTACTCCTGACCGCTGTAGATGTTTCAGTATATTGACCTACAGAGATTGTCCATTCCATAGCGTTATCGTTTATAATTTGAAAAACTATATTAAATTCACCAGATGTACAAGGGCTAGGAGCGCCAGCAACAGTAGATCCATTACTTTGAACGGATCTTAAAGATAAGGTGTCATTATCTTCTTCAATCACGATATAAGTAATGTTTCCGAAAATACAATCATTTAGGGGAACATTATCAAAACTTCCCTCCTCATAGAAAATGCCGTCACTAGTACTATCATCATCACCTCTATTTTCAACATACTCATAAAATAACTTATCAGGAGAAAAAGTCATAAGACCTTCAGAACCTGCCTGCCAAAACGTGTCTTTATAAATATTTCTAAACTTTTGGCTTGAGTCATCATCCGAAGAGCAACCTAATAAAGTAATAGCAAAAAATAAGTAAAGTAGTTTTTTCATGATATTTTTTTATTTTTTAATAATCTTAAGAGTTGCGGGTACTTCCAAGTATACTTTTGCCAAATAAATTCCTATTGGCTGGTTTTTGATATCTAAATTGACTTTCCCATAACTTACAGGATATGTTCTTTTTGAAATTAGTTGCCCATAGATATTGTAAATGACAATAGACACTTCCTTCTCTGAAATAGGTACTGCTATTTCAAAAATGCCATCACTCGGATTCGGATATGCCAGTATAGTGTCTGCGTCATTTATCACAACATCTTCAATACCAAGACTTGAACCATCAGAAATAGTGATATTTATTGTTGTTTCGGAAGCTTCAGTTGATAAAATACTATTACTAACCGCAACGGGTGTAATCACAATACTTTCATCACCATCATCAGAACTGTTTTTTCGGGAATAGACTCCTTTGGAAGCACTTGAAGTATCATCTAAAGCGGTAATTGTCAGCTTACCTGTAGTTTCTCCTGGAAGAATCGTAATTTCTGGAAAGTACTGATATTTTTCAATACGGTTATTATATCTATCTGTTACATATACATTCATCTTAGCGCTCACATAAACATTTCGAGCTTGACTTAAACTTTCCACACCTATTGTATTCCATACTGTATCGCCATCTTCCTTTTTTTGAACACGGGCATTGTAAGTATCTGCAATATAAATACCCCCAAAAGCATCAATAAAAAGATCTTCTGGATGACTTAATTGATTCGCAGCAGCACCTTGTCCGTTACCTCCAGCAATCGTAGTTCCTTGGCTAGCGTCTGGCTCCCATTTTTGAACTCGATGATTTTCTGTATCAGCCACATACACGTTTCCAGAATCATCTGCATAAACTCCATAAGGATTATCTAATTGATTGGCAGCAGCACCTTGTCCGTTACCCCCAGCAACAGTAATTCCTGATGTAGCGCCTGGAGTCCATTTTTGGATCCGGTGGTTATAAGTATCTGCAACATACACATTTCCTGATAGGTCGACATGAAGCCCTATCGGATTGTTTAATTGATCTGAACTTTCACCTTCCTCGTTACCTCCAGCTACCGTAATTCCTGAAAATTCACCCGATCTCCATTTTTGAACCCGATGATTTTTTGAATCAGCTACATATACAAATCCGTCTGCACTTACAGAAATACCTCTCGGCTCGACAAATGCATTCGGAGTAGCTCCCATTTCCTCGGTTCCAGCTACAGTGACTCCATTTACAGCACCTGATCCCCATTTTTGAACTCGTTGATTGAATTGATCTGCTACATAAAGATTATCTTGTGTATCTACAAAAAGACCTGCAGGCTCATTGAATTGATTGGAACCTGCTGAACCAGTAGAGATATCCTGTACAGACCCAGCAACAGTAAAAGGTTCACCTTTAGAACTAAAATCAACAACATAATCATCTATAAATGTAGCTGTGCCGTATACATCAAGCTCAATCCTTGTTGGCACTGATGTTGGTGCGCTTATCGTTGCCGTTACAATTGAAACCCCACCATTCTCCTCAATATTGGTGTCATCAACAATAATTGAGGTGACAGTAGGAGCGTCTTTACTCAATAAATTTAGGGTAGTTGAATCTGAAGCAGTGATCGCATTAGTCAATCCTGAACTAACCGTTAATATAATGGTTTCCTTAATTTCTATCTCGTCATCATCCAATCCTTTAGTGCTAACTGTAAGGTCCCTAGAACTTACACCCGCTGGAATATTAATACTCGTTTCACTTAATATATATTCTGTAGTCTGGTTCGCTGTGCCGGATACAGAAAAATTAATTATAATCTCTTTATTTGAAGTATTACTTAGTTTAGCAACAAGTGCTACATCTTTAGCAGAGTTTTCTTCTATATTTTCAGCACTCCACTCAAAACTTACAACCGGTGTTGCATCATCATCTACAATAGTGATGTTATGTGCGTTGGTATGGTCTGAAATGGCGTTGATAACTGATATTGGCGTAATTACAATCTTTTCATCATCATCATCTGAAGTATCTTCGAGAGCTGTTATCGTAAGATTTCCAGTGGTTTCACCGGCAGGTATGGTAATTCGAGGCCCATAGTGGTATTTTTGAATCCGATGATTTTTCATGTCTGCTACGTATAAATCCCCTAGAACATCGACAAAAATAGCTTTAGGGCCATTGAATTGATTGATTGCATCTCCTTGCCCTTGATCTCCTGCCACTGTAATAGCATCACCGTCAACAAAAAGTTCATCAAGGTGTAGGGTAGAACTTTCTACTACTTTCCATTTTTGAATCCGATGATTGTAATAATCAGCGATGTACATATTCTCTAAAGGATCTACAAAAACACCGATAGAAAAATTCAACTGATCGACATCGGATCCTTCTTCATTCCATCCGGTAGCATTTAGAATATCAACACTTCCCTCTCGCCATTTTTGAATCCGACTATTCTCTGAATCCGCTACATAGATATCTCTAGCGGGCGTTACAAAAACGTTATTAGGATGCGCAAGTAAATTGTGATTGACTCCAAATTCACCCCCTCCTGCAACTCTAATTCCGGATGTAGCTCCAGGTGTCCATTTTTGAATGCGGTTATTTCCTGTGTCTGCTACATAAACATCCCCATCATCAGAAACAAAAACCCCCTGAGGATTGTTTAATCTATCAAATAAGTCAATATCGTGTGAAGCGACACCTATCCCATTACCTCCGGCAACAGTGGTCCCTTGTGTAGCACCTGACTCCCATTTTTGAATCCGGTGGTTTTTTGAATCTGCAATATATAGGTTCCCTGATGAGTCTACAAAAATACCATGTGGCTTGTTTAATTGGTTCGCAGCAATTCCTGCTCCGTTACCTCCTGCCACAGTAATTCCCGATGTAGCTCCTCTAGCCCATTTTTGTACACGATGGTTTAACAAATCAGCAACATATACATTCCCGGAGGTATCTACATAGAGGCCACTTGCAAAATTGAATTGATCGTTAGCAGCACCAGCACCGTTACCTCCGGCAACTGTACTGATGGTATATTCACCTTTGCTACTATAATCTGTAGCATAATCAACCTTATGACCAGCATTTCCTGTAACGTCTAGTATAATGTGCGTAGGTTTTGATGCTGGCGCATCTAAGGTTGCCGTAATTACTGAAATACCACCGTTCTCTTCAATACTAGTCTCAGTATTAGTTATAGAAGTTACCCTTGGATTGTCATCACTCAACAAGTTTAAACTCACAAAATCTGCAGTAGTCGTCGCATTGGTAACTGTTGGTGTTAATATAATAGTTTGTAATACCTCTATTTGATCATCATCCAATCCATTAGTGCTAATAGAAATAGCTCCTGATTGAAGTCCTGGGGCTATGGTGATACTCAAGCTGCTCACCGTATAATCTGTAGTTTGAACAGCAGTCCCGGATAAGTCAAAATCTATAGTAACTGTTTCACTTGACAATACATCCAAAGTGGCAGTAAGAATCACATCAGTCGCTGAATCTTCATCAATCGTATTGGAACTTAAAGCAAATGTAACGATAGGACTACCGTCATTATTTTCAGCAACACAATTCACATTATAATATTTACATAAAATTGCATCTATACGAGCTAAAATAGAAGCAGCAACGGACTCATCATAATTACTAAGCATGTTGTTATATCTTATATCGTGATGTGGTTCTAATTTTGGGGTCATATTATCATATACCACCTGAAAGGCCGCATTATCAGCAGGCACAATAGAGCGATAATGTAATAAACGTTCTTTAATTTTATCGTCTGTAGGTCTGGTTTCTAATTTACTAACCAAGTTGTCAGAAGCAAGAACTCCCCAAAAATCAAAAAGAGGTGCCATGTTGATATTCATTTTCTCAGAAGCAGCACTAATATAAATATCATCTTGGTAACTATTGTTAGCGAAGGGATTTATTATGCGTTCTTGATAAAAATAACCATTGATCTCTCCTAGTTTTTCCCATGAATACAACTTTGCAATATCCGCATATTTGGCATGACCTCTAGTTTGGTAAGCCAACTGTCTACCGTCTAAATAATTGTCATAGTTAACCAAGTCTATTTCCATTCTTTCTCCAGATCTAAATGGTGGTGAAAGTATCCAATCTAAGGCAGCCTCATCAAAATTCAACCGTTGTTGATTAGAATATCTCAAAGCATCCTCCATACTTTGTCCAAATACCTGATTATACACTGCAACTGCTGGTAGATTTACAATAGTCTCATGTTCTTCATGTAATGTTGGTGGGTTGTGTAAATGGCCATATTCATGGAGTATTACATGATGTGTTGTACCAAGTGTACTTCCATCTCCTGTCATAAAAGCATCGCCATTAATAACATTGATAGGAGTCATAGTTGGAGTTGCATTAAATAAATTAGCTCCGGTCACCTCAAGAGGCATTGGGTTTGCTGCAGGAGCAGCAGTTCCAGCATAATTATTTTGACAGTCAATCAAAATGTACTCAGCCCTAAAACGCTCTAGAGGTCTCCCAAGATGAGTGTTAAAAGAATCAAAAGTTTTATCCCAAAGCGTTATAACATCATCAGGGTTATCTACAGTAGTTGCTGCTGGCGCTGGAAATGTAGTCATGAATTTTGGACTTTCCCAATCCACCCATTTTACATAATTATTTGCAAGGTCAACTTGGTATTCTGAAAGCGACCTTTCAAATCCTGGCTTGTTACTGTAATAGGGTGATTTTACCGCTCCACTAACCTGACAAGTCATAGTACCAAAGTCAGAACCATCAGGCAATATAATATAAATCGCTCCACCAAAAGGATTGGCAACTACTAAAGAAGTAGAAGTCACATCGTAAGTTGTGTAGATTCTAGGAAAACGACTAAATTCAGACCAAGTCACTTCTAAATCCCCTAAATGGGCCCCAACTCTTATCTTTACTCCTTGATTGACAGTATTACTCGGAAGAGTAAGCGTTACCAACTCACCTGGTGCTGCGTAATATCCTGTGGGGCGTATCACACTACCTTGATCATTGAGCGTAAAACCAGGATCTGTTTTGTAAAAGCCATCGACATTAAAACTAACATCACTCGCTCTTGGTGCAGAACTATCAACTGCACCTGGAAAAACAACATGGTCTGAAAAAGTAACACCAACCATACTTGAGGTATTAGAAGTGGTGTATAAATTATCAATGATCCATTGTTGCAAGGTATATTGTATGCGCTGTTCTATAAACATATCACTTACCTTAATCTTTAATTCAGAATCAAAAATAGCACCATTCTGTGAATTATAAACAGCTAAATAACTTGTAACAATGTCTTCATTTGGCGCGTAACTACCTTCGTCCCAGTTGTCTATAAAATCACTATAAAGATCCTCTCTCTCTGCATTACTTAGTGAAATAGTACCGTTCATGTGGTTTGTAAAGGAAGTCAATACCATGTTGATAATAGCAGGGTCTCCTGGGGGTACAGCATCATAAAATGAGAGCTTATCAATATTTACTTTGGCATACACACCTGTTTCCCCATTAGACATCGTATTATATTTATCAGTCCCCACCCATATTGATTGATTATCAAGTGAACTTTTAAACGTTTCTAAATCAACATGAGAATCACTAAAAAAGGATATGCTAACGTTACCATTTATTGTGTATTGTATATAGGGTTTTGGTACGTTAAAAAACATTTTTACGGTCACATCATACCAAACACCAATTTCTAAAGGGGTTATCCAATCTAGTTGGCCTTCACTTTTATTATCACCATAAGTAGCCATCAATTGGTAACCACCCCAATCACCATAATGCAAGTCAAAACCTAAAGCTGGTCGGCTATCATATTTATTAGACACCAAGACTCTTCTTCCTTCATCTACGGTTTCACCGTTATAAGGGTTTGTTGTATAATTATCTACAATTTTAAAACGAATGTTGTACATAAATTCCTCTTGTGAATTAATGTTACTACTCATCTCAGAAGGGAAATTCAAAAACTCATCCCCTTCTAACTCAATAACCGAGTGATCACCATCGGAAATGTAGTTTGCATCTCCGTAGGTATTGGGGTAGTAACCATTGATAGCATCACTGGCATCTGTGTCAAACGAATACGACGCAAATTGCGCTTGTGTTTGGTTGAGAAATGTGAAACATAATATTGTGAATAGGATGGTGATTTTTTTCATAATATTTTTTTTTAATATTTCTCTTATACTAGAGCAATACATAATCTATGAATCAAATATAATAAAACGAAGCTAATACACCCGTCAATAAAGCATTATAAAATTAATAACATAATTAATATTTATAATTGGGAGTAAAAACTCATTAAAAAATATCTTGCACTAAGAGACAAAGGGTTACCCCTGACCAAAGTTTTACACCCCTAAACAAAACATAGGCAAAACAGAATGCTTTATCTCTTGTATACATAGAGTTAACAAGGTTTTTAGTAGGTAACAAGTATGTTAGGGTATTTTTTGAGATTCAGATGCAAAGAACCTTAGGGTTATACCCCATCTCACGAAGACTAACCCTCAAAAGAAAACCGATATATTTAAGAACATAAGCTTAGAAATTAAATAATTTTCTGGGATTTTTTCAGGTTTTTATTAGTTGCTGCTCTAGTTTATTTTTAT
>Ga0209830_10000571_pt1 | contig 38255 bp, 41 predicted proteins | sample ArcticOcean_MG_C_12_FD_187439 | JGI IMG/M metagenome (GOLD analysis project Ga0209830, IMG submission 187439) | Marine microbial communities from western Arctic Ocean - ArcticOcean_MG_CB8_130 (SPAdes) (version 2) | ecosystem: Environmental > Aquatic > Marine > Oceanic | place: Arctic Ocean...
CTATATTGTAGTAAAATATTTCACTTTCTAGTACGACCCCATCGTCTAGAGGCCTAGGACACCTGGTTTTCATCCAGGCAACAGGGGTTCGACTCCCCTTGGGGTCACCAATTAATTAAATCTAAACTATTTTTAGTTAATTTCGTCATAATAAGCATCAATAGAACAATTTCAGCGCGAACATATGATCACGACATTAATAAAACTTGCTGAGAGCAAAATTTTCCCCGACTTCTTAATACGGTTTGGCATCCGATTCCTCCTCAAAAAAAGACTTAATTCACTTCTAAAAGATACAGTCGAAGAGAAGCAAAAAACAAAACAAGTTTTTATTGATGCAATGGATAAAGCTCCGATCGCATTGGTTCCTGAATTGGCTAACGAACAGCATTATGAGGTTCCTGCTGAATTTTATAATCTCTGCTTAGGGTTCAATAAAAAATATAGTAGTTGTTATTGGGATAAAAAAACAAATAATCTCGATCAGGCAGAAAAGTTAGCACTAGAAAAAACCTGTAGTCATGCAAAGCTTGAGGATGGCTTAAATATTCTAGAGCTTGGTTGTGGATGGGGTTCACTCAGTCTCTGGATGGCTAAGAATTATCCTAAAAGCTCAATAACAGCCATATCAAATTCATCCTCACAACGATCATATATATTATCTCAAGCAAGATTAAGGAAACTAAAAAATATCGAGGTAATAACTTGCGACATAAATAACTTTAAGACTAGTAAGAAATATGACAGAGTAGTTTCTGTGGAGATGATTGAGCACATGCGAAACCATAGGAAGTTATTTGCAAATATTTCTGGGTGGCTTAATCCTAAAGGCATGTTCTTCATGCATATCTTTGTCCATAAGTCGCAGCCTTACCTCTTCGAGGTTCAGGATAAAGATGATTGGATGAGTCAGTATTTCTTTTCAGGCGGTATGATGCCAAGTGAGGATTTACCACTTCATTTTCAAGATAAGCTCAAGATTAAAGAGCAATGGACATGGTCAGGAGAGCATTATAAAAAGACTGCTAATGCATGGCTTGATAATATCGATAAAAATAATTTGAATGCTATAAAAACTTTAGAGCTTATATACGGAAAAAACGATGCGCAAAAATGGCTACAACGCTGGAGAATATTTTTTATGGCGTGTGCTGAACTTTGGGGCTATAACGAAGGAGATGAGTGGCGAGTTTCCCATTATCTATTCAAAAAATGAAATCTAAATTAATCAATTTTCTTTTATTTCAGGTTGGATGGTTTACTGCTATTTTGGGCGCAGCTTACGGAAAAACTAACGAAGCGTTAATTGTTTCCACAATTATTATCTTAATCCATCTAAAAATTATTCCAAATCGCAAGGATGACATTAAATTATTTATCTATGCTGCCATTGCAGGATTTTTCTTTGATGGGCTAATACAGTATAACAATCTAATTTTATATAATAATCCAGGGTGGCCCTACCCACTGACTCCATTATGGATCATCATTCTTTGGGTGATGTTCGCTATGACTTTAAACCATAGCCTTAGTTGGCTAAAGGGACGGGTATTGTTAGCTACATTATTTGGTGCCATTGGTGGGCCTTTAGCCTATATTGCAGGAGAGAAATTAGGCGCAATAAGCATTAGTGGATCTCAGGCATTATTTGTACTTTCAATGGGATGGGCATTTATTACCCCTCTGTTAGTTTATTTATCTGAAAAAAATGATTGATATTTATATCAATATAGCCGGTAACTTATTTATCTTCGCGATCTTTGGTTGGGCAGTCAGTCTTATAACAAAAAATGTGACACATGTAGACAGTATGTGGAGTATCTTTTTTGTTATTGCATACATAACAGCAATGCAAGAAATGAGGATACTCTCGTATCAAAATATAGCAGTCTTATTTTTAGTTATGATTTGGTCAGCAAGACTTACAGCCTATCTTTCAATCCGAAACTTTGGATCAAAAGAGGATATTCGGTACCAGCAAATTAGGAGTAACAATGAACCAAACTTTAAATTCAAAAGTTTATATATAATATTTATATTTCAGGCTGTATTAGCCATGATTATATCCCTGCCATTAATTGCCCTAGCAACCAGTAGTCACCGTTACGGTATGCTTGATATGGTTGGGCTAGGAATCGTTATATTTGGCATATTATATGAAACCATAGCTGACTATCAACTTAAACAATTTGTTAAGGGTAATCACAAGGGAGTCCTAGATACAGGTTTATGGCGATATTCAAGACATCCAAATTATTTTGGCGAATTTCTAGTTTGGTGGGGCTTTTATATTGTCTCTTTTGGGTCTGGGCATCTAATTGCAATTTTCTCACCCATTCTCATGACATGGCTACTCCTTAAATTTTCTGGCATTGGCAGAATGGAAAGTACCATTTCAGTTAGGCGGCCAGGATATAAAATCTACGCACAACAAACATCGAGCTTTATCCCATGGCCCCGAAAAAAATAGCTTACTTACTTAGTCTGCTGCTCATTATCTCTGAAAACATAATGGCTCGGGAATGGAAATTTGATGCAATTCTTAATGATAAGGTTATAGGGCAACATGTATTCGAAGTTGATGATAAAAAAACCGTTAGCTCAGCTGATTTTCATATTGAATTCATGTTTATGGATATATACTATAAACATAAATCAAAAGAATCTTGGAACCAAGGATGTTTAACTAAAATCACAAGTGAGACGGATGATGATGGAGACAAAAATCAGGTTAATGGCTTTTTAAATAACAACAAGTTTCTAATTAAAACCATTAAAATTAGTCAGTCTCTTCCTCCTTGCGTTATGACTTTTGCTTACTGGAACCCAAAAATATTAAATGAGCTAAAGCTTTTAAATTCCCAAAATGCAGAATGGCTTGATATAGAAACAACGTTAATTAAACGAGAACTAATGTTGGTTAAAGGTCAAAACGTAATGACAAATCATTATGTTTTAAAAGGAACTAAGGAAGGTCATGAGCGTCTAGTAATTGATCTTTGGTATGATGAAAAGATGAATTGGGTTGGCTTAAAATCACCAACACCAATAGGTGATATTTTTTATAAATTAATTTAATTAGTTGTTATATATGATTGTTTTTAAAATAGTTTTTTTAGCACTTTTTTTAATAACTGGCTGCTCAATGAACACAATAAAACTTAAAACTGTTGATGATGTAAACATAAGTAAATTTATGGGCTCGTGGTACGTCATTGCTCACATACCTACATTTATCGAAAAAGAAGCTTATAACGCAATTGAATCGTATAAGCTTAATAATGACGGAACCATCGCAACGACTTTTACCTTTAACAAAGGCTCCCTTGAAGGTAAAAAAAAGACATATAACCCAAAAGGTTTTGTTGTAAAAGGCACAAATAACGCCCAATGGGATATGCAGTTCATATGGCCAATTAAATCTCAATACAAAATAACTTATCTAGATAATAACTACAAAACAACTGTAATAGCCCGCGATGCGCTTGATTATGTATGGGTAATGGCAAGGAGTAAAGCGATTGATAAACCAGAATTCGATAAAGTAATGGCTCACATAAAAGCTTTAGGATACAACATGGACTTAATTAGAATGGTTCCACATCAATGATACGTTTGACTAAATATTTAATACGTTATTTTGTTGGCTGGTTTGACAATAAAGTTGTCGAAGCAAAATACCTCGACATCAATCTGCATGGAAAAGAAATTGATTGGGCTAGAGTTATCCCCTACATTATTATTCACCTCTCTCTTATATCACTTTTCTTTGTTGGGGTAAGCAATACTGCATTTGTGATATTTATATTAATGTACGCCATTAGAATGTTTGCTATTACGGGCTTCTATCACCGCTATTTTTCTCATAAAGCTTTTAAAACAAGTCGGTTGATGCAATTTATATTTGCTATTGTAGGTGCCTCAGCAGTTCAGAGAGGTCCTATCTGGTGGGCCGCACACCACAGAGAGCATCATATGCATTCCGATACAATTAATGACAAACATTCACCCAAAGCACATAGCTTCTTTTGGAGCCATACAGGATGGTTTCTAACTAAAGCTAATTTTCTAACTCATACAAAAATGGTGAAGGAGCTTTCTCGTTACCCAGAACTAAGGTTTATTGATCGTTTCGATATCATCGTCCCTATCATTACTTGTATATCCATTTATTTCTTTGGTGAGTATTTATATGTTAACCACCCTACTTTGGAAACTAACGGCCTACAACTTCTATCATGGGGCTTTGTATTATCAACAGTTATTTTGTACCATTCAACATTCCTTGTAAATTCAGTAGCCCACCTTTGGGGGGAAACTCGATACAAAACCAAGGATGAAAGCAAAAATAATTTTTTTATCGCCTTACTTACATTTGGTGAGGGATGGCATAATAATCATCATCATTTCCCAGGCTCAGCTCGCCAAGGATTCTATTGGTGGGAAATTGATATGACGTATTACATTCTTAAATTAATGTCAGTATTTGGCTTAATATGGGACGTAAGAACTGTATCCAATAATATTAGGGAATCGAACCGAGTTAACCCTAAAAATTCTAATTAAACAATAATGAAAATAGCTATAGTTGGAGCTGGCATCTCTGGGAATACTATCGCCCATCTTCTTCATAAAGAACATAAAATCACAGTATTCGAAAAGAATGACCGCATTGGAGGACATTCACATACACATAATATTGAAATAGAGGGTAAGGGCATTTCTGTCGATACAGGATTTATTGTTTTCAATAAAAAAACTTATCCATTATTTACATCATTACTCGACAAATTGAAGGTTGATTACGAGCATAGCAATATGAGCTTTAGTGTTTTCTCAAAACTTTCTGGTCTTGAATATAATGGGACAAATCTAAATACTCTATTTTCCCAGAGGAAAAACTTATTCAATTATAAATTTATTAAAATGATTTTCGAAATATTTCGCTTTAATAAAGAAGCACTTGAACTCCTTAGCGCCAAAGAAGAGATACCATTAGGTGATTATTTAGCCACTAATAATTACTCAGGTTATTTCTCAAAACATTATATATTACCAATGGGTTCAGCAATCTGGTCGTCTAATTTAAAAACCATGCTTAACTTTCCAGCCAAGTTTTTTGTGAAATTTTTTCATAACCATGGCATGCTCAATATTAATGATAGACCCCAATGGCTTACGGTAACTGGAGGATCAGAATCTTATGTTAAAAAGCTATGTGAGCCATTTATCGACTCGATAAAACTGAACTCTAATATAAAATTTATTCAAAGAATTAAGAATAAGGTCGTCATTCATCATCAGAATGGTAGAAGTGAGAGCTTTGATTATTTATTCATGGCCTGCCATAGCAATCAAGCATTAAGCCTAATAAAAGATACTAGTAGCCTAGAAAAAAAACTATTAGGGTCAATTCCGTACTGTGATAATGATGTTTATTTGCATACAGACGCTTCAATAATGCCAAAACATAAATTATCATGGGCTGCATGGAATTATAATATCGATAACAAAAGCCATGAACCGATATCTCTGACATACAATATGAACATACTTCAAAACATTAAAAGTGAGAGCCCTCTTTTTGTAACACTGAACCCAAAGAGCAATCTTGACCCGAAAAAAATTATAAAAAAATTAAATTATGCGCACCCAACGTTTTCAATTGATGGTATCAATGCACAAAAAAACTATCAATTAATCTCAGGAGTTAACCGAACATTTTATGCTGGGGCATACTGGGGTAATGGATTCCATGAGGATGGAGTAAAAAGCGCATTTGATTCAGTAAACCAACTAAATAAGCTGTTGAATTAATATGCATGCAGTCTACCAGGGTACAATTGCACACACACGATTTTCAACAAAGTCACATAAATTTACTTATAAAACTAATATGCTTTACCTAGATCTTGATGAGCTTCAGGGTGCATTCTTAGGAAAATTGTTTTGGGGCTATAACAAGCCAAATTTAGCTTCCTTATATCGGTCAGATTTTTATGGTGATAAAAGAAAAACGATTAAAAAGTCGATTCAGTCTTTGTTGTTAAATAAAATTAATTTACATCATAAAGGAAAAGTTTTTGTATTAACAACAATTCGTTACTTTGGTTTCGCATTTAACCCTGTTAGTTTTTATTACTGTTTTGATGAATCATCAAATATTCAGGCAATTGTCTCTCATATAACAAATACTCCATGGAATGAAAAGCACGCCTATGTTCATGATTGTAGAAATAAACCATCAATGTCTAAGAAGTTTGAATTTGATAAGGACTTTCATGTCTCACCCTTTATGCCAATGAATATTAATTACAGTTGGGTATTTAGCCCTCCTAAGGACTTTCTTTTTGTTTCAATGGATAGTTATGATAACGATAAACTAATATTCAATGCTACCCTTAAAATGACAAAGAGAGCATGGAGTAATTTTACGCTTAATAAAATTTTATTCTTATCGCTACCCATGTCGATTAAATCGACTTTACTAATTTACTTTAACGCATTGATATTATTTATAAAAAGAGCCAAGTTCTACCCACACCCATGATAAGAGAATACATTAACGAATTTTCAAAAAAATTAGTGTGCAGAAGTTTAAAAAATATTTCTAACGGCACACTTTCAATTATTGATGGAAATCAAAGGTATAAATTTGGTGGTGACGATACTCTACATGCTGAAATTATAGTTAATAACCAAAGGTTCTATACAGAAATTTTACTTGGGGGATCTATAGGAGCAAGTGAAGCTTATATCTATAAATCATGGATATCAAAAGATGTAACTAAAGTAATACAGCTAATGGCTCGTAATCAATCAACTATGGACACTATGGAAGGTCCGTTTAAGGTTATAGTAGCTCCATTCTTAAGAATGCTGCATGCATTAAATAAAAATACGCTTTATGGGAGTAAAAAAAATATTGCCAGACATTACGACTTAAGTAATAAATTTTTTTCCCTATTCTTAGACTCATCAATGATGTATTCCTCTGCAATTTATCCCAATAAAACTTCATCAATAAATACTGCTGCAGAATATAAGCTAGCTGTCATTTGCAAAAAATTAGATCTTAAAAAAGCACATCGTGTTATTGAGATTGGATCTGGCTGGGGAGGATTTGCAATATATGCTGCAAAAAATTACGGTTGTCACGTTACAACAACTACAATCTCAAATGAACAGTACAAATATGTTCGTGAAAAAATTAAGCGACTCAAACTTGAAAAAAATATTAACGTTATATTCAAGGATTATAGAGAGCTGACCGGAAAATACGATAAGCTAGTTTCAATTGAGATGATTGAAGCTGTAGGTCATAAATTTTATGACTCTTACTTTCAAAAAGTCTCTGAATTACTCAATCAAAATGGTGATGCATTAATACAGGCAATCACAATAAGAGACCAAAGGTATAAGCAGGCAATACGGTCAGTTGATTTTATTCAAAAATATATATTCCCAGGAAGCTGCATCCCATCTATAAATGCAATACAAAATTCAGTAACTGGGTCAGGTGACATGGTAATTAACGATGTGCGTGATATTGGTCACCATTATGCAAAAACATTGGGGGACTGGAGAAAAAAATTTACTACGAATAATAAAAATATTATAAATTTAGGATTTGAAGAAGACTTCATAAGAATGTGGAAATTTTATTTCTGCTATTGCGAGGGTGGATTTTTAGAGAAGTCAATTAGCACTATACATCTTCATATTGCCAAGCCAGATTATAGAAATAAAATTTAATTTTTGTTGAAACCTAGTAATATTTTAAATAAACCACATATCAATAAAAAACTATGGCAAACAATTATATTACCAAAGCACAATCAAAAGAACAAAAAGGAGATCTTGAAGGGGCATTGGTTGAATACCAAAAAGCATTAATAGAAAATCCAACTAATAATGGAATTAAAATAGAGATTGGAAATTTATATGCAATGCTTGGTTCATTCGATAAGGCTATAGAATATTTTAGGGTAGCATTTTTAGCGGATCCTAAAGATAAAAATTTAAGAGATGGGCTCTGTTTTTGCTTATGTGAGATCGGAAACCAACATTTTGATAATAGAAATTTCTATCTCGCAGAAAATAATTTCCTTGAAGCAATAAATCTTAATCCTTCCAAATCTGAATATTTCTTTAATCTAGGCAACACTTGCTATGCCCAGGGAAAATATAAATCATCATTAGAACATTATAATGAATCTCTTAAACTTCATTACGACGCTGAAACACTCTCATGTATTGGAAATTCTCTTAGGTCAATTGGTAAATTTTCTGAGGCAATTAAATTTTACACTACTGCTTTAAAAGATAACCCAGACCTAATTCATACCGAAATTGAGCTGACACATTTAAAGCAGAATGTTTGTGACTGGAATAATATAAGTACCCACTTCAGTAATATTAAAAACCATATTAATAATATAAATTCTGGGGGTATTTCTCCATTTACAATCCTTTCAATGCCAGGTATTAGTTGTGAAGATCAGTTAAAAGTATCATCTAGCTGGGCTCAAAAGATTGCCCACAAAGTCCAAAAAGTCCAAAAAGTAAAGAGAGGTGATATTAAAAATGAAAAAATAAAGATAGGTTATCTGTCATCTGACTTCAGACTCCACCCACTATACTTTCTAATAATTGATATTTTCAAAAATCATAATAAAAATAACTTTAGTATTACACTTTATTATTCAGGTAATAATGAGGATACAACTGCTCATAATGACTTTAAAAGTCTTGGGTTTGAGTTTATAAATATCACAGAGTTGAGTAATAAGGAGGCTTCTAAATTAATTGCATCAAAGGATACAGATATATTGATTGACCTTTCTGGATTCACAAAAAATAGTCGTTCAATTCTTGCTGCGTATAAGCCAGCAAAAAAACACATTAATTGGTTGGGCTTTCCAAGCACAATGGGATTTATTAATTCATCACCACTTTATGATCATATATTAGTTGATCGTTATCTTGTCCCAGATATTAGTAAGTCACATTACGCAGAAAATATTATTTATCTACCAAATTGCTATCAACCAAATATTGAAATTCGCCCTCCATTATTACCGGTTGATAAAAAATTATTTGGTTTTTCTAACGATATATTTATTTTTGCTTCATTTGGACAGTCGATTAAAATTACGGAGAATCAGTTTAATTTGTGGATAATAATACTTAAAAGTATTCCTAACAGTATTTTATGGTTACTGGAATCAAACACGGACTGCATGAAGAACTTAACGTTATTTGCAGAAAAAAAAGGTGTAAAGTCTTCCCGGATATGTTTTGCTAAAAAAACGGACATAGATGAACACATTAATAGACATCAAATAATAGATCTTTATCTAGATACATTTCCATATAATTCGCATACCTCAGCATCTGATGCCATATGGGCACATTGCCCTGTATTAACGAAATCAGGTAATACCTTTTCTAGCCGAGTCGCGGGAAGTATTCTTACTGAAATTGGTTGCTCTGAGCTTATCGTTGATTCAGATAAGTCTTATGTCAAAGAAGCTATAAGGTATGCATCCGATAAAAAATTATTAAGGTCAATAAAAGAAAAAATAATTAAAGGTAAGAAAGAATCAACCTTATTTAAGCCAAAAGTTTTTACAAAAAAACTTGAAAAAATATACTTAGACGTCATATCTAATTAGCCCTAAAAATTTAACAGTTTAAATTAGGTCATTATTCTTTAAGAAATTTTTTAACGCTATTGATAATTTTTATATCAAATTTTTTATCAAGAGGATCAATAACTATAAAATTCTCCATACCTCTAATCCATGTCATCTGCCTTTTGGCTAATTGACGGGTGGCAATAACTATTTTTTCAGTTAAATCATCAAAAGAAATTAGACCCATTATATGTTCGTAGACCTGTTTATATCCAACAGACCTTAATGCTGGATATGTTAAATCAAGACTAGGATTATTTTTAAGTAAAGACTCAACCTCCTCAATAAATCCATTTTTCAGCATATTCTCAACGCGAATCTTAATTCTATTATTTAAAAGGGCTCTGTTTGAGGGAATCAATGCAATCTTATGTAGCTTGTAATTAATATCTTGTTTCGTTCTAGGTTTATGATAATAAGATAGAGGTTTTCCAGAAATATAATAAACCTCTAAGGCCCTCATAATTCTCTGCTTATCTGTACCTTTAATTTTTTTTACAATTATGGGGTCAATTTGTGAAAGTTTTTTGTACATCTCTTGGAGTCCGTGTCTATCTAAATCTTTTTCTACGCTCTGTCTTGCTTCCATGGTTGACTCTGGCATTTCGTTTAGTGGATTTACTAATGAGTTAAAGTACATCATTGTGCCACCTACCAAAATTGGAGTCCTATTTTCCTTATAAATTTTGATTGAGACTTTTTCAACGTCTAATTTAAACTCATTAACAGAATATCTCTCACAAGGACCTTTACAGTCTATTAAATGATGAGGGTACTTATTCAATTCTTCTTGTTTTGGTTTGGCTGAACCAATATTAAAGCCTCTATATACTTGTGCCGAGTCAACGCTAATAATATCCACTGGAAAATTATCAGAAAGTAGCATTGCAGCATCTGTTTTTCCTGATGCTGTTGGGCCCATTAAAAAAATTTTTTTATTCATTGTTAAATTTTTGTGGGATTGATGAAATAATATAAGGCTTTGTCTTTAGGTAACTTTTTATTCCCTTGAGGATACTCTTAACTAACTTATCCTGAAATGCCTTTGATCTTAAATTCTTTTCTTCAGTAGGGTTACTTAGGAATGCAGTTTCTATAAGAATTGATGGGATATCAGGAGCTTTCAGGACTGCAAAGCCTGCCTGTTCCACATGTTTTTTATGAAGCCTGTTAACTCGCTTAACTTTTTTTAAAACGTGATTTCCGAGGTTTATACTATCATCAACTGTTGCAGACTGAGAGAGGTCTAATAAAGTTTTTGCTAGTAGAGGGTCTTTATCATCGATACTTACCCCTCCTATTAGGTCAGATTCGTTTTCCTTGTTGGCGATTAATTTTGCAAATGCGCTAGTGGCTCCTTTTTCTGATAAGGCAAAAATTGATGACCCTCTAACACTTCTTTTGGTAAATGCATCGGCATGTATTGAAATAAAAATATTAGCCTTTATTTTTCTTGCCTTTTTTACTCTAGCAGCCAAAGGAATAAAGTAATCACCATCCCTAATCAAGACTGCTTTCATGTTTTTTTCCTTGTCAATTAATACTTTAAGTTTTTTTGAAATTTGAAGATTAATATCTTTTTCCCGTGTACCCCCTTTTCCTATGGCTCCAGGATCCTCACCTCCATGTCCAGCATCAATAGCCACTATAATTTTATTTATTATTCTTTTTTCTTTAGTGGTATTTTTTTTAGTTTTAATAATTTGATCAGGGGAATTTTTTGACTCTAATTGTCTTAAAAGAACAGCAATACTGTCCTGATTTTCTGGATATAAATCAATAACAAGTCTGTCATTATATGGGTCAATTGGCTTCAATGAAAAAATTTTAACGCGTGCCTGGCCCTTGAGGTCAATAACGATTCTAGTGACATTTGGAGTGAATTGGGCAACCCTAATCTTCTTAATATTAGGATCATTTACTGATAACTGAGAAGGAAGCGTCTTAATTATAGCATTTATAGCAATGTCTTTGAGGTCAATCACCACCCTCTCAGGGTTCTTTAGAATCATTTGGTCATTGTTTAATGGTGCAATCGATTCAATCGTAATTCTGGTATATTCTTGCGCAGGCCATATCCTTACTGCATTAACATCATTTTTTGAGTATGCTTTACTAGTAAAGATAAGTAAAAATAAAATTAAAAATAGGCTTACATTAACTCTTTTATACATTTGACCCCTTTTGGTGTATTTGCTGTAATTAAGGCTTTTCGTTTGTCACTGCTCACATAATAGAAATTAATCATCAAATCACAAATTGGTAAATATGGATGACCTTTTTCTGGCCATTCAATTAAATTAACATTTCCTTCATTAATAAACTCATTGAATCCTGCCTCATACCACTCTTCAGAACTTTTAAATCGATATAAATCGAAATGATTAACTGTAAGCGAATCAATGGTGTATTGCTCAACAAGGCTATAAGATGGACTTTTCACCGCACCATCAAAGCCTAATTGATTAATTAAACTTCTTGCGAAAGATGTTTTTCCCGAGCCCAGGTCTCCAGATAGGTAAATTAACATACCAGGGCATATTTTTTGAGCAATTTTTTTTGCTAGGTCATGCGTGTTTTTTTCGCTGTTTAGGTTAATTGATGAAACATTTATCATAGTTTTAGTTTATTATTTTTCCTTATGAATGATAAATTAAAGTCGAATGCATTTGCAAAAAAAATTAAAGATTGGGGCAGTGAATTAGGCTTTAATCATGTTGGTATAACTGATGCTAACCTAAAAAACCAAAAAAAGTCCTACCAGAAATGGATAAAATTAGGATTTCATGGTGATATGAGTTATTTAAAACGACATGAAGATCTAAAATTTTCACCCGAAAAACTTGTAAAGGACACAATTAGTATAATTTCAGTTCGTTTAGATTATATGCCACTTGAAGAGAATACATTAACTGTTTTAAAGGATAAAAATCGTGCTTATATATCTAGGTACGCTCTTGGAAGAGATTACCATAAAGTAATTAGATCGAAGTTAAAAAAACTGGCAGAAAAAATTAAAACTGAAGCCGAACATCACCCAACAAATATAAGAGTTTTTACTGATAGTGCTCCTGTTCCTGAGGTTGGGATTGCAGAAAAAGCAGGATTAGGTTGGAGAGGAAAGCATACCCTACTTCTTAATAAAGACTATGGCTCATGGTTTTTTCTAGGTGAAATCTATACCAATCTTCCACTTCCATATGACACAGAAGTTACATCACATTGTGGAACATGCACAGCTTGTATAGATATATGCCCAACAAATGCAATTATTGCTCCATATAAACTTGATGCTAGAAAATGTATATCCTATTTAACTATAGAGAATAAGAATGAAATACCAATAGAGTATAGAAAAGCAATAGGGAATCGTGTTTATGGATGTGATGATTGTCAATTAGTTTGCCCTTGGAATAAGTATGCAAAATTAACAAATGAAAAAGATTTCTTAGTTAGACATGATCTGAATAATTTATCATTAATCGACAGCTTTAAATTTTCTGAGGAAGATTTTAATAATATCTTTAAAGGAAGTGCAATTTATCGGATTGGATATCAACAATGGTTAAGAAATATTGCTGTTGGTTTAGGTAATGCTCCTAAAAGCAATGAAATCATCGAGGTTTTAAAAACTAAGCTGGGGTCTTCGACCAATCTTTTAAGAAAACATATTACCTGGGCTCTTGATCAACATAAATAATTTTTCACCCCCCTACATTTTAATCATGAAAGTTTGCTACAATTACACCCTATTAAAATAAATAAAAAATCTCTTCTGTAATATGACATCAATAATAAATAGTGACGCATGGGTTGCTCTAGTCGAGCACCACAAATCAATTAAGTCTGTTGAAATGCGTAACCTCTTCAATGAGGATGAAAATAGATTTAATAATAATCATATCCAATATGATGATTTGCTCATTGATTATTCTAAAAATCGTATCACCAAAGAAACGCTTCCTTTGCTTATGACTCTTGCTAATGAAGCAAACCTTGGCCTATGGAGAGATAAATTATTTTCTGGTGAGAAAATTAATTTTAGTGAAAATCGGTCTGCGCTGCATACGGCATTACGAAATAAATCAAACACCCCTGTAATATGTGATGGCAAAGATTTAATGCCAGAAATAAATGCGTCAATTACTAAAATGGGTAATTTCTCAGAGTCAGTAAGGTCGGGAGAGTGGAAAGGATTTACCGGTAAGAGAATTGAGACAATTGTAAATATTGGTATTGGTGGATCAGATCTTGGGCCAGAAATGGTTTGTAAGGCATTAAGCCCATATGGGGCAAAAAATATCATTCCATTATTTGTATCAAACGTCGATGGGGCAGATTTAGCTCAAACGCTTGAGCAATGTGACCCAGAGACAACTCTATTTATTGTTGCATCTAAAACTTTTACCACACAAGAAACAATGACGAATGCATTTTCTGCTAGAGAGTGGTTAATTACTAATTTAAAAGACTCTGCAGCTACGAGCAACCATTTTGTTGCAATTTCTACAAATAAAATTGCAGTAGAGGCTTTTGGAATTGCTCCAGATAATATATTTAAATTCTGGGATTGGGTTGGTGGAAGATATTCCTTATGGTCATCTATTGGTCTATCAATTGCGATATTTATTGGTATTGAAAACTTTAAAGACCTCTTAGCCGGGGCGAATGATATAGATAACCACTTTAAAACTGCACCACCAGACAAAAATATTCCAATAGTTCTTGCTTTAATTGGTGTTTGGAATATTAATTTTTTTAATTTTACAAGCCATGCAATTTTACCCTATGACCAAGGCCTTTCTTTACTGCCTTCCTATCTCCAGCAGCTGGATATGGAAAGTAATGGTAAGTTTATTGACAGAGAGGGTAAGCGAGTTTGTCTCAATACTGGGCCAATATTGTGGGGAGACGCCGGGACTAATGGTCAGCATGCCTTCTACCAATTAATTCACCAGGGAACAGAAATTGTTCCAACAGATTTTTTGATGCCGATTCATTCACACTACAAAATAGGTGAAAATGGAGATGGGCACCATAAGATTCTAATATCTAATTTTATTGCTCAGACTAAATCATTAATGCTTGGTAAAACTGAGGAGGAAGCCAGGGATGAAATGTTAGAACAAGGACTTCCTAAAAACGATATTGATTTATTAGCAAGTCATAAATCATTTATGGGTAATCGACCATCAACCTCAATTTTATTCGATAAGCTAAACCCTAAAACTCTAGGTCGGTTAATTGCAATTTATGAACATAAAATTTTTGTACAGGGAATTATTTGGAATATCAACTCTTTTGATCAATGGGGTGTGGAATATGGGAAGCAGATTGCCTCACTTGTACTACCCGAATTAAAAAAGGAATCCGCAACAACTTCCTTTGATTCATCAACAAATAACCTTATAAACTACACTAAAAAGAATTTATAAGTATCTACTTTAAAACAAAATTATTAAATAATTTTTCTTTTATTTCTGACCCAATACTAACCCCTAATTGTTTAGCAAATCGATCAGCAAACGATTCGTAGGTTGTAAAATCTTCAATTCTTTCATGACCTATAATTTCACGAGCAACATAGTCAACATTACCCAAATAATCTGATAAGCCTAACTTTATTGATTTTTCTCCATTCCAAAAGAGACCTGAAAAAATTTCATCTCCAGCCATTAACTTTGATCCTCTTCCATCTTTAACCACATTAATAAACTGCTGGTGAACTTGGTCTAACAAAGCTTGAACATGGGCTTTCTGTTCGGGATTTACAGGTGAGAATGGATCTAATGCCGCCTTATTCTTTCCGGCAGTCATTAACCTTCTTTCGATTCCAAGTTTATTAATTGACTGCTCAAATCCAAACCCATCTATCAAGACACCTATTGAGCCTACAATGCTAGCTTTATCTACAAATATGGAGTCAGCAGCCACTGCGATATAATAAGCGCCTGAAGCGCATATATCTCCAACAACAGCATAAATCGGTATTTGGGGGTTCAGAGATTTAAGTCGCTTAATTTCATCATTCATAATGCCAGCCTGAACAGGACTACCTCCCGGGCTATTTATTGAAAGAATAATACCTTTGGTACCGGGATTATCATATGCATCATTTAAATTCCGTTTAAAATCACTTGCATTAGCTTCAGATTGACTACTTATTTCACCGCTTATAGATATTAATGCTGTGAAGTCCCCTGTTGCAGAAGTTTTATTATCATTGCTTGAAATATAAAAGAACAAAAGAATTGAAAGGTAAATTAGCGTGGCGAGCTTAAAAAATATTCCCCAGCGCCTTGCTTTTCTTTGTTCAATAAAAGCCGTTTGAGAAATTTTTTCTAAAGCCTTATTCCCCCAATTTTCATTTTCATTCTCTGCCATCTTTAATTATTCCTTAATTGTGTATGATTATTTTATCAGCATGCTCTTCAAATGCTATTTTTTTTAATCTTTTCCCCAGGCAAGGACCAGAAACACAATAACCATCCTCTGGATTATATATTGCACCATGAGTTGCGCATATGATAAATCTACCCTCATCATCAAAAAAGTCGTTGTCCTGCCAATCTAATTCTACCGAAAGATGCATACATTGATTTTGGTAGGCGTAGAAAGTACCCTGATAGAAAATTACAAAACCTGATAATTTAATTCCTTTTAATTCATAATTAAATTTAACCGTAGAAGATTCTGATGAGAATTGATTTTTATAAATTTCCAATATTTTTTTATTCATTCCTTATAATCCATTCAAAAATTTCATAAGCATTATCTGCCATTCCCTTAGGTTTATATTTAACTAAATCCTCCCTGCCATGTGATCCAAATGTGACTCCGAAGGAGTCAATATTTGCATTTATTGCCATCTCAAGATCATAAATAGAATCACCAATTATAAGTGCCTCACATTTTTCAACCATATAAAAATCTAATATTTCATTTACCATTTGTGGGTGTGGCTTAGAGAAGCATTCGTCAATTGTTTTTGTAACTTCAAATAACGACTCTAATCCAGATTTGCTTAGGGCTATATCAAGACCTCTTCGACTCTTACCTGTAGCAATTGCCAAATTGTACCCTCTCCTATGGAGATCTTTTATACCGAACTCAATACCATCGAATAATGACACTTCATTGATATTTTTTAAATAAGAATCCTTATATAGCCCTTCTAACTCTTTTATTTCTTGCTTAGACAAATAATTAAATAATTTATAAAATGCCTGACTAAGACCTAGCCCGATTACTGAGAATATTTTTCTTTCATCATCGATAGTAATGCCCTTAGTTAACGCTGCCTCCTTTATTGCCCTTACAATCAATCCAGTCGAATTAACGATTGTTCCATCCCAGTCGAATATTATTACCTTGTATTTTTTACTCATCTTAATGCATCAATTCTATTAAATTCATTTGGTGTTGGGGCTGAGAAATGTACCTCTTCCATAGTAATGGGATGAGTAAAAGCCACTTCTGATGCATGAAGAAACATGCGGGTGAGACCAAATTTCCGTAATTTTTTATTTAGCTCAAAGTCTCCATATTTTTGATCACCAACTATTGGAAACCCAAGATGAGAAAGATGGACTCTAATTTGGTGTGTTCGTCCAGTAATTAACTTTACCTCGAGAAAAGTAAACCCTTTAAAATTCTTTTTAAGAAAAAAAACAGAGCGTGATTTTTTAGCATTGACTGAAAGGTTTGAGTCATCAACAACAGATACTTTTTTTTGCCCATCAGCATCAGAGCTTTTTAAAAGATTCAAATCAACTATAAGCTGTTTTTTAATCCACTCACCATGGACAATTACTTCGTACTTTTTATGCATTGATTTATCACGCATTTGTTTATGAATACCCACCAGAGCTAATCTTTTTTTTGCGATCAATAAAGCTCCAGAGGTATCCTTATCGATACGATGGACTAGCTCAAGAAATTTAGCATTGGGTCTTGATTGCCTTAAAAGCTCAATAACACCAAAATTAACCCCACTTCCTCCATGGACTGCTATGCCTTGTGGCTTATTTAATACAATAAATGCGTCATCCTCAAATAGCACAGCTTTTTCAATATCAATTAATTGCGACTTATTAGCAAATATAGGAATAAAAGTATCTCTTTCCCTGTAGGAAACAGGCGGAATCCTAACTGAGTCATTAATAGATAATCTGAAATCAGTACGGATTCGCTTTTTATTTACTCGGACCTGCCCACTTCGCAGCAATTTATATACGTGACTCTTAGGGACATTTTTTAGTATTTTTAGTAAAAAATTATCAATTTTTTGGCCTTCGCTGCTTTCGTCAATTATATGATATTTAACATTATTTTTATTCTCGAGACGCATAATTTAGTTTTCTTTTAATGATTTATCACATATACTCATTTTGTTCAGATATCTTTAAATTTAATTTAAAAGAGAAAAACAATTCTGAATTATACATAAACAAAAGAATTCACGGTTAGTGCTGCTCACCTTAAATAAGAAGCAGGCTTAAATAAAAAAAGATTTTTATAATAGAATTTTAATAAATTAATAGATTTTTAGAAAATAAAAGTTTTACGCGAAAAATTAGATGTATTGAGTCCGCTGCCTGTCAAATAAAATTTTGACACGGCGTGCTTTACCTAGTTTCTTTAAATAAATTTATATGAATTCCTTTATCTGAAATCTTCATAAAAAATAAATGGAGATAATGTAATGAAAAGGATGTTATTTAATGCAACACAGTCAGAAGAGTTGCGAGTTGCAATTGTAAATGATAATAAATTAGAAGATTTAGACTTCGAGCGTGGTAACAAAGAGCAGCGTAAAAGTAACATATATAAAGCAACAATAACAAGAGTTGAGCCCTCACTGGAGGCAGCTTTCGTCAACTACGGCGTAGATCGTCATGGGTTCCTTCCATTCAAGGAAATTTCACCAGAATATTATTCCAAAAAAACCAGAAAGAAAGACATATCAATAAAAGATGTTATTTCAGAGGGTCAAGAATTAATTATCCAGGTAACCAAAGAAGAGCGAGGCAATAAAGGCGCAGCACTTACCTCATACCTTTCATTAGCAGGCCGTTACATAGTCTTAATGCCAAATAATAATAATGGTGGCGGTATTTCGCGAAGAATTGAAGGTGACGAAAGATCAAGCTTCAAGGACGTACTTTCTCAAATTAAAATAAAAAAAGGTACGAGTGTCATTGGAAGAACAGCCGGCATTGGTGCGTCTGTTGAGCAAATACAATGGGATCTAGATTACTTAATACAATTATGGGATGCAATTGAAAATGCAGCAAATGCTCAAGAAGGCCCTTTCCTTATTTACCAAGAAAGCAATCTAGTAATTAGAGCTATTCGTGATTATTTTTCAACTGATATCGAAGAAGTATTAATTGATAAAAAAGATATTTACGACCAAGCCCTACAATTTATGAGTCATGTAATGCCTAATTATTCTGAACGAATAAAGCTATATGACGAAGACACTTCTCTGTTTACAAAATTCAATATTGAAAATCAAATTGAATCAGCATTTTTAAGGGAAGTACAGCTTCCTTCTGGTGGAGCAATTGTAATCGACCACACTGAAGCGCTCGTTTCTGTAGATGTAAATTCTAGCAGGTCAACGAAAGGGAGAGACATTGAATCCACAGCATATAATACGAATCTTGAGGCAGCCGATGAGCTTGCTAAACAATTAAGATTCAGAGATATTGGAGGATTAATAGTTATCGACTTTATCGACATGGAGAATTCGAAACACCAGAGAGAGGTTGAAAATAGAATTAGAGACTCTTTAAAACAAGACAAAGCTCGAATTCAAATTGGAAAAATTTCAAGATTTGGATTGCTAGAGCTTTCCAGGCAACGTCTAAGGCCTAGTATAGGCGAGTCAGTCAACGGCGCCTGTCCAAGATGCCATGGAACTGGAAGAGTTCGTGATATACAATCTACAGCGCTATTCATATTTAGGCTTATTCAAGAAGAGGCAAACAAAGAAAGTGGTCAATCTATAGCTATTCAGCTACCTGTTGAGGTTGCTACCCTCATCCTTAATGAAAAGCGTAAAGAAATTGTTGATATTGAGAGTAAGACAGGTAATGAGATTGTAATTATCCCCAATAGATATCTAGAGATACCTAAATATGACCTACAAAAATCATCGAAAAAACTTGGTAAGGCTAATTATGCTGTTGTTGAGCCTCCGCTTGAAGATGAGAATAAAGTAAATGAAAAAAATACTAAAGAAGAAAGGCTGGAGCCTAAAGTTAAGGCGATAATCCCTGCAAGGTCTGCGCAAAAAGGAAAGAACTCATCAATCTTTGGCTTCTTTAAAAACTTAATCACTAATGGAACTGATGACGCAGAAAAAAAAGTAATCAATGAATCACTAGACCAAGAAACTTCAATCAAAGCAAATGAGAATGAGAAGTTAAATAGGTCCAATAGACCGAGAAATAATAATAATAGAAACAGGAATAGGAATAGGAGGCCAAATAATGGATCAAATAAACCAGGCTATGAAGGTAATGTTAACCAAAAAGAAAATGTGCTTAGTGAGCAAGTAGCAAATAATGCCACTTCAGCTCTTAATAATCCAAAAGAATCTATTAAAGATAGTCCTAAAGTAAAAGATACCACTCCAGTTAAACCTTATACTGCTTCTGCAGCTGCAACGCCTAAACCAGCTGCAAAGCCTAAACCTAAAAGACAGCCACTGCCTAAGGTAGATCTCGCTAAAGTAGGTTTAAGCTTGGTTGAAACTAAAAAAGCTAAACCAATTGAAGGGGTAGTAGAAACAAAGAAACCAACAAAGAAAAAAGTAGCAGGATGGCAAAAGAAAACTGAGGATGTTGCTACTGGAAAAATTGAGATGATTGAAACAAAAAATAAATCTGCAAAGCCTAAACCAGCTGCAAAGCCTAAACCAGCTGCAAAGCCTAAACCAGCTGTAAAGCCTAAAAAAGCTATTTCAAAATAAGGTTAAAAATATGCCATCCTAAAAATGCCAGCGTTAAGGAGCCAAAAACATGGCCAAGCATTAAGAAAATTGCCGTCACCTGCTGATCTTTATCAAATAAATGAAATAGATCAGCAGTTAATGCTGAGAAAGTAGTAAGCCCACCTAAAAATCCAATATTAATAACAGCTTTTAACTCTTCATTCATATATGAAATTGACTGAAAATAAGCGATAGAAAAGCCCATTAAAAAACCCCCCAACAAATTTACAGCTAGAGTACCGTAGGGAAGGCCAGGGAAAATATAATGAAAAAAGTAGCCGATAAGCCATCGGACCCAAGCACCAAAAGCAGATGCGAGACCTACCAGCAAGAAATTTATTGGGGTAAACATTTTATATTTTTATAAAGTGCTCTCTGTAGTACTTTAGCTCTTCTACGGACTCTAATATGTCAGCCAAAGCCTCATGCTTGCTCTTCTTCTTGAAACCACTAATTAACTCAGGCTTCCATCTTTTTGCTAACTCCTTAAATACACTTACATCTAAATTCCTGTAATGAAAAAAACTTTCGAGCAGCGGCATATGCTTAGCCATGAATCTTCGGTCCTGACAGATTGAATTCCCGCACATAGGAGATTTACCTTTTTCAATATATTGACTCATAAATTCAATTAATTGATGAGTAGCCTCGTCCTCACTGACATTTGAATTTTTTACCTTTTCAATAAGCCCAGACTTTCCATGAGTAGACTGATTCCAGGAATCCATTCTAGCCAGAACCTCATCACTTTGATGAATTACTATCACGGGCCCTTCTCCAATAATTGTCAAATAAGGATCAGTTATAACTAGAGCAATCTCAAGAACCATATCAGTTTCTGGATTTAAGCCGCTCATCTCCATATCAAGCCATATTAAATTATTATTGTTTTTACTCATCATGATTTCCATTAAAGTTCTTTATAATTAGACAGATTAACTTACTTTTGTTTACGTTTTGATTCACAATGTACCCTTTCCAAATTAGAACACTATTATGACTTCTACATTTCAGTTTTTATTTTTATTTTTATTAATTTTTACAGTTATGACACAAATATGGCTAGCTACTAGACATATAAATCACGTTAAAAACAACCGAAGCAATGTACCCGGCGCATTTAAATCGATTATTAAGTCAAAAGACCATCAAAAAGCAGCAGATTATACCGTAGCAAAGTCAAAATTAAACATTATCGACCTTTTAGTACAAGCAGCTTTTCTTTATCTCCTTACTATAGGAGGCCTAATCAACTGGCTTAATAATCATATTTCTGAACTAAGTCTAAATAGCCTCACCTCAGGGTCACTTGTAATAATATCAGTAATGGTCCTATCTTCATTAATTGATTTACCTACGAATCTTTTTAAAATTTTTAATATTGATGAGAAATTTGGCTTCAATCGTATGTCAATTAAAGTATTTATTCTGGATGGGATAAAACAATTACTTCTTTCAATCGTAATAGGCCTTCCGATACTGTTTGCCTCCCTTTGGATTATAGGTAATTTAGGTGCGTTATGGTGGCTTTGGTTATGGGTATTCATAAGCTTTTTTAATTTTGCAATGTTATCTTTATATCCTCTTTATATAGCCCCTTTATTCAATAAATTTCAGCCCTTAGGTGACGCTAAGCTTAAAACTAAGATTGAGAAATTACTTTTAAGATGTGGCTTTAAATCAAGTGGGCTTTTTATTATGAACGGTTCCCTTAGAAGCAATCATGGAAATGCCTATTTCACTGGCTTTGGAAAGTCAAAACGAATTGTATTTTTTGATACGTTACTTGAAAAATTAACCCCAAACGAGATTGAGGCTGTCCTAGCTCATGAACTTGGACACTTTCATCATGAGCACGTTAAAAAAAGAATCGCTCTTATGTTTTTGATGAGCTTTATCGGTCTTTACATTCTAGGCAACCTAAAAGAAAGTGCTTGGTTCTATGAAGGACTTGGAGTTTATAGCCTAAATGATGCAAATGCTATTTTATTATTTTTACTTGTATCCCCACTATTTGTATTTTTTATAAGGCCTATCATTGCTTACTATTCAAGAAAAAATGAATTTGAAGCTGACGAATATGCTTGTAAATTCTCTAAACCTGAAGATCTTAAACAGTCATTAATTAAGCTTTACCGAGATAATGCATCGACATTGACTCCTGATCCTTTACACTCAAGTTTCTATGACTCTCATCCACCAGCATTAATGCGCATTAATGCTATTGATAAGTTATAACAATGGAAATTACTACAAGAATGGAGTTTGATGCGGGGCATAGAATTCCTGGCCATAAAAGTACATGTAAAAACCTTCATGGGCATCGTTACGCACTTGAAGTAACCATAAAGGGAGAGGTTGTTGAACTAGAGCAAGCTTCGGAATTTGGTATGGTTATGGATTTTAAGGATGCTAAGGAGTTAATCAGAAGTACTATCGTCGACCGATGGGATCATGCTTTTATTGTTTACGAAAAAGACCACGAGGTTGTAGATTTTTTAAGGACTCTTAAAGACCATAAAACAGTCAGCTTCCCTAAAGTCCCAACTGCAGAAAATATGGCGTTAGTAGCTTACGAAGCCCTTAAAAAGGTTTTCCACGAAAGGTATGGTAAGTTAATAATTCCGGTTAAAGTCAGGCTGTATGAAACGCCAAATAACTGGGCTGACGTTAGTTAAGGTTTACCAATTAATCAAGCTCTTAATTGATAGCCTATAGCTGTTATGTAATTCAACTTCTTCTTCACTTGGTTTAATTACGCTTAATTTTTTTTGATCTACGGGTGCCAATTTAAATTCAGTGTTTTCATCGGTAAAATTAATTGAAAAGGCTTCCTGACCCCTTGTCATTGCTAAAAATACCTCACCTAATAACTCTGCATCTAACAATGCCCCATGTAGTCGCCTTTGTGAGTTATTGATTCCATATGCTCTGCAAAGAGCATCTAAATTATTTCTCTGTCCAGGTCTATTTTCTTTTGCTAATTTTAAGCTGTCTGTAATTTTGAAACAATATTCGTCTATTTTATTTTTTTCAATTTTACCGAGCTCCATATTTAAAAAACCTACATCAAAAGGTGCATTATGGATTATGAGCTCTGCTCCTTCGATAAACGACAAAAAAGCATCACTAATATCCACAAATAAAGGTTTGTCTTGTAAAAAGTCTAAGGAGATTCCGTGAACCTCTTTAGCTGCAGGATCAATTTCCCTTTCTGGGTTCAGATAGGTATGAAAACGATTATTAGTTTGTTGGCGATTTTGAATCTCAACTGCAGCAATCTCAATGATGCGATGACCCTGATTTGGATCAAGCCCTGTTGTTTCTGTATCAAGGAAAATTTGTCTCATTCCTGAGCTACCTTACCTACGCCCATGTTTGCTAAAAAATCTGCTCTATCATTCTCAGGATGACCTGAGTGGCCCTTGACCCAAATCCACTTAATCTCATGTAATGTAGCCAATGAATCCAAAATTAACCATAAATCTTTATTTTTTACAGGTTTTTTATTGCTAGATATCCAATTATTACTCTTCCATTCCTTTATCCATTCAGACATACCTTTTAGAACGTATTTTGAATCTGTGTAGATTGATAGTGAGCACATCTGACCATCAATAACTTTTAAAGCCTCAATCACAGCAGATAATTCCATCCTATTATTTGTAGTTTCGTTTTCACCACCATATATTTCTTTTTTATCGTTATTATAAATAATAAGAGCGCCCCATCCCCCTGGTCCTGGATTGCCTTTACATGCACCATCTGTATATATCTTTATCATAAATGACCTTTATTTATTAATACTGATAATTTTTTCTGATTAATCCACTTCGGCTTAATCGGAGTAACGGTAGTTTCCATTTTTTTTGCTACAATAAAATATATATTACCAAAAAAAGGGAGCCATCTAGAACCAATATTCTCGAAAGACTCATTAAAATTAATAGCTTCATCTTTAAAAATAAGCTGGTAATTACTCATTTTTGCTTCATCTATATTAAATCCAGCAGCAATTAAGGACTTTTGAATAGAATTTGGCGGTATAAAATTACCATTCCATGGGGCGGTATTTTCAAACCCAAATAATTTTCTTATACCGGCGAAGCTATAGGGGTTAAATGATACAAATATTGCATGTCCACCAGGGATTATAGCCCTATATAATTCGCTAAAAAACTCAATACCAGAAGTCTGCTCAATAATATGTGGGCAAATAACTAAATCTACAGAATCCGCATTAATTGGTAGAGCGGAATTAACAAAGGAAATATTCTGATATTTTCCACCACTAAATAAATGTGTAGCAATTCTACTTTTAGCCAAAAAATTACAATCATAGTTACCAAGCTGAATAGCAAAATAACCAAATTTATCATCTATAAGGCTCTGAATAACAAACTGTTCTGTTTGAAGTAATTTTTTACCTGCTGAGGAGTTAAACCAGCTCATTTTCTATAAAAAAAATACAAAAACATAGTACACTGAATGACAATATGCATATACCGATACCGGAAAATTTACCTACTACCATATTACCAATAAAGGCCTTCAAAGATAATTATATTTGGGTTATTAGTCGAAATAACTTCGGTGTAATAGTAGATCCAGGAGAGTCATGTCAAGTTATTGAATTTATTAATAAAAATAAGATAAAGCCAGAGGCAATATTAATAACACACAAACATTATGATCATATTGATGGCGTAAAAAATCTTATGGACCACTACCCAAATATTATAGTTTATGGTCCCGCTAAGAGTAAGTTCGACTTTCCTTATAAATCAGTCCAAGAAAATGATATTCTTATATTGAATGAATCAAAATTAAAATATAAAGTTATTGAGATACCAGGCCATACTAAAGATCATGTTGCATACCTAGACTCACAACTAATATTTTGTGGTGATACCTTGTTTGGTTGTGGTTGTGGGAAATTATTTGAAGGGACACCGGAACAAATGTTTAAATCTCTACAGAAAATTAAAAAACTCAAGGCAACAACAAAAATTTATTGCGGACACGAATACACATTAAATAACATAAGGTTTGCCATGACTGAAGAAGCTAATAATCTAGATTTATCTGCTCGGTATCATAGAACAATAAATAAGAATTTAACATTACCTTCATTACTTTCAGAGGAACTTGCAACCAATCCATTTCTTAGAGCTAAAAATAGTGATGAATTTAAACAAATTAGAGGTCGAAAAGATGCATTTTAAAAAAATTACCCATCTTTTTTTTATTTCATTAATTCTTCTTCTTCCTCATTCATCATGGTCATTAACCAATGTGCTTGGTGATAAAATAACAATAATAGATTACACATCTGTTGAGACTCAATTAATTAACTCTCAAGCTGGAATCAACAACCCAAATATATCTTCACAACCGAAAAGTATTTGGCCTAGATTAAAAAATGGCTTTTCTTTTAAATCCAGGCCTTCTAAAAGAGCTAAAAAAATAATTAAAAAATACGAAACATGGTACAAGAATAGACCAGAATATATAGAAAGAATGCTAGTTAGGTCAGAAAAGTATCTATTTCATGTGGTTGAACAAGTTCAGTTACGAGGAATGCCAACTGAAATTGCGTTACTTCCAATGATTGAAAGTGCATATAATCCGCTAGCAAAGTCTCGAATGAAGGCAATGGGTATGTGGCAATTTATTCCATCAACAGGTAAAGTTTATGGATTAAAACAGAATTGGTGGAGAGATGACAGAAGGAATGTAATTGATTCCACAACAGCAGCACTCGACTATCTCGAAAAACTTTATGGAATGTTTGGATCTTGGGAATTAGCATTGGCAGCATATAATGCGGGAGAAGGACGGGTAGGAAGGGCTATTAAAAGAAATAAAAAACTTAAGAGGCCTACGGACTATTACAATATTAGGCTACCGAGAGAGACAAGAAATTATGTCCCAAAACTATTAGCAATTAAAAATATTATTAGTAATCCTGCCAAATATGATCTTTACATAAGCGATATTGCAGATAAGCCTTATTTCGCCTCAATCCCTCTTCCAAAAGAAATTGATACTGATCTAATTGCAGAATTTGCAGAAATTCCGATGGAAGAATTTCAATTATTAAATGCTCAACACAAAAGACCACTTATGAGGTCTGAGAATTATTCTCAAGAAGTATTACTACCAATAAACTCAATTCAGACGTTTCATAACAACATGGCGATTTACGACAAACCCCTTGTTAGCTGGAAAACATATAGGCCAAAGCCAGGCGAAAAAGTCTATCAAGTTGCAAAAAAATTTGGCATTAATACAAAGTTTTTGGCTCAAGTCAACCAAATTAGCTCTAGAAAAAGATTTAGAAAGAACAGTATTGTTCTTATTCCTTCTGGAGATGCATCGAAAACAAAATTTCCATTAAATAAAGATAGCTTGTTTAATTACTCGACAATTGTTACACATCACGTCACACGAGGAGAAACTTTAAGCCATATAGCAGATAACTATAAAATGTCTGTCAGAGATTTAATGGAATTTAACGAACTAAAGTCAACAAAGATAATCTCAGGTAGTACTCTAGACATTCCTAAGTAATATGTATTATAAAAATATAAACCATCATTCTTTGATACTCTTTTTGTGCTTTCTTTTAATTAGTTGCGGGCAAGATAAGTCTGTTGAGTCAATTTATAAAAATTATTATGATAAAGAAGATGGAGGTAGGCTTATTAATGCTATGACTGGTGAGCCAAGTAATTTAATTGCTATGATTGCTGGTGACTCTGCTTCCTCAGCTATTGCTAATAATATTTTTAACTCCCTAATAAAATATGATGAATCCCTTAATTACGCACCTGAAATTGCAGAAAGTTGGAATATCTCGAATGATCAAAAAACAATAACCTTTAAAATTAGGGAGGGATTATTCTGGTCTGATGGAGAAAAGTTAACAAGCAAAGATGTGATGTTTACATGGAAATTAGTTACCCATCCAGACACTAGAACACCATATGCTTCAGATTACCAATTAGTAAAAAAAGCATCAACACCAGATCCCTATACTTTCAGAGTAACTTACGAAGAAAGTTATGCTCCTGCTCTTGATACCTGGACAGCGCTTCATATACTCCCAGAGCATCTCCTAGAGAATGAAGATATTAATAACACCTACTTCTCAAGAAAACCCATTGGCTCAAATTACTATAAACTTGAAAATTGGAAAAGCGGCCAACAGGTTTCGTTAACACGTAACACTCTAAGCATTAACGGTAAAGCAAATATCAATAATTTAATCTCTAGAATTATTCCTGACACATCATCACAATTCCTGGAATTAACTGCAGACAATATTGATTTAATGAATATCAACCCTATACAATTTCAGAGAGTTTTTCCTAGCAGAAAAGATTTGCGAGATAAAATTGGTCTATATAAAGAATTAGGAAATGGGTATACCTACCTTGGCTTTAATCAAAAAAAGGAGCCCTTTAATGATAAGCGCGTTAGAAGAGCATTAAACTTCGCAATTGATAAAAATGAAATTATAAAAGGCGTTCTCCTTGGTCTCGGAGAGCCGTTATCAAGCCCATACAAGCCAGGAACACGCTGGAATAATACTAAATTAAAGCCCTACCCGTATAACAGTAATAAAGCTTTGGCTTTATTAAATGAGGCAGGGTATAAAAAAAATGAAGATGGCTTATTAGAAAAGAATGGTAAGTTGCTTCGTTTTGAAATTTTAACCAACCAGAATAAGCAGCGAGAAATGACAGCTGTAATAATCCAAAGACGATTAAAAGAAATTGGCGTAGATGTCTCGATTAGGGTTATCGAATGGGCTAGCTTTATTAATCAATTTATCAAAACGGGTGACTTTGATGTTGTTGTTTTAGGCTGGAGCCTATCCCTAGATCCTGATCAATATAATATTTGGCACTCAACGCAACAAGGGCCAGGGCAATTTAATTTTTTAGGCTACGAAAATAAAAGAGTAGACAATTTATTGGAGAGAGGTCGCTTGGAGTTAGATGTAACTAAAAGAGAGAAGATATACCATGAATTTTCAGAAATATTACTTGACGACTCCCCTATTATTTATCTTTATGCGGGCTACGGACTCTCAGCTATAAATAATAGAGTTAGAGGAATTAAGAAACCCTCACCTCCAGCTGGTATTTATCATAATAGCTATGACTGGTTTATTCCAAAAATTCTCAGAAGAAATGAAATTTCGGATATCTAAATGATTACTTACTTAATAAAAAGAATTTTATGGATGTTTCCTATGTTAATAGGAATTAGTCTTATATCATTTTTTATAATGCACTTAGCTCCGGGTGATGTTACATCGACAGAAGCATCTTTTAATCCAAAAGCTTCTGAAGAATCAAGGCAGAAATTGAGAGAAATTTATAATTTAGATAAGCCAGTTATCGTTCAATATGGTTTATGGGTAAAACGGATATCCCAGCTAGATTTTGGAAATTCTTTTGCATCACATCAAAGACCAGTACTGTGGGAAACAAAAGACAAGAATGGAAATATAACAAAAGGATTAATCCAAGAAGCCCTTCCAATAACCTTACTTATAAATTTACTTGGAATTACAGTTATCTTCTCGATTTCTATAATATTGGGTACACTGTCTGCAGTAAAGCAAAATAGTTGGGTAGATAAATCAATTACCCTCTTTGTGTTCATTGGTTTTGCAATTCCTGGATTTTGGCTGGCTCTTCTATTAATGTATTGGACTGGGGTTAGCAATCAATGGTTACCGATTTCTGGTTTACATAGCTTAAATTATGAAAATCTAAGTATATTTGGCCAATTCACAGACCTAATAAAGCACTTATTATTACCTGTATTCGTATCATCCTTAAGCGGCCTCGCAGGAATATCTCTTTATGTCAGAAATGGTATGTTAGAAATATTAAATCAAGACTTTATAACAACAGCAAGATCAAAAGGTCTTAAGGAAAAAAAAATAGTTTTTGTACACGCCCTTAAAAATGCAATCCTCCCATTAATTACCATAATTGGTTTGTCAATTCCCGGCCTAATAGGTGGCTCAGTAATTTCTGAGTCAATATTTGCTATCCCTGGAATGGGTAAGTTATTTTATGATTCAGTATTAATGAGAGATTTTCCAGTAATTATGGGGATTTTGACAATTGGATCGGTTTTGACATTGATAGGAAATTTAATTGCTGACCTAGGATATGCGTGGGCTGACCCAAGAATTAGGAAGGGAATTACAAAATAATGAAAAAATTTATTGGTAATTCCCTGGCATTAGCAGGACTAATTATAATTACAACCGTTTTATTTGCAGCAATTTTCGCCCCTATTATTTCTCCGTACGATCCTAACTTTATTGATATTGAATCAATTCTTATTGCTCCATCATATAGTCATATTATGGGTACCGATGGCCTTGGTAGGGATGTTTTTTCCAGGATGCTTTATGGAGCACAAATTTCATTGCTTGTTGGTTTTGTAGCAGTCGGTATATCTACAGGCATAGGTATAATATTAGGCTCAATTGCTGGATTTTATCGAGGATGGGTTGACTCATTCATCATGAGAATTGTCGATGTAATGTTATCTATACCTTCATTTTTTCTAATATTGGCCGTTATCGCTTTTTTAACCCCTTCTATATGGAATATAATGATTGTTATTGGATTAACCTCGTGGATGGGTGTTACGCGTCTAGTAAGAGCAGAATTTTTGAGTTTAAGGGGGCGCGAGTATGTAATGGCTTCAGAAGCCATGGGGTCTTCAGACATAAAAATAATCTTATTACATTTACTGCCCAATAGTATGACCCCAATAATTGTTAGCTCAGTACTTGGAATTGCAAGTGCAGTACTTGTTGAGTCAGGATTGAGTTTTTTAGGATTAGGCGTTCAAGCCCCAACTGCTTCCTGGGGAAATATACTAACAGATGGAAAAGAATATATTCAATTCGCTTGGTGGCTCTCATTATTTCCAGGATTGGCTATTTTATTGACGGTGTTAGGCTATAATTTGCTGGGTGAAGGTCTTAGGGACATTCTCGACCCAAAAAACAAATAATTAGGAATTTAAAAATGAGTTTTCTAAATAATAAAAAAGTTTTAATCCTTGGTTTATTAAGCGATAGATCAATTGCTTATGGCATTGCATCAGCAATGAAAGCACAAGGTGCTGAGCTAGCCTTTACATACCAGATGGAAAAACATCAAGGACGAGTTGAAAAATTAGCTAGTAATTTTGATTCGAAGATTGTGGTCCCTTGTGACGTATCAAGTGATGATCAAATTAACGAATTATTTCCAAAATTAAGTAAGTACTGGGGGAAATTTGATGCTCTAGTTCATTCGATTGCTTTTGTTCCGAAAGAGGCTTTATCAGGAGATTTTATAGAGCAAACAACAAGAGAGAATTTTAAAATTGCTCACGATATCAGTTCATATAGCTTTACAGCTCTTGCAAAAGCCGCTATCCCTTATTTAAATCCTAATGCTAGCTTGTTAACATTAAGCTACCTAGGTGCTGAGAGAACAATGCCTAATTATAATGTTATGGGTTTAGCTAAGGCAAGTTTAGAAGCTAATGTAAGGTACATGTCACACAGCCTTGGCACTAAAGGTATAAGGGTCAACGCTGTATCTGCAGGCCCAATAAAAACTCTTGCAGCATCAGGGATTGCAAATTTTGACAAAATGTATAACTTCAACGAGCGTCATGCAGCTCTTAAGAGGAACGTCACCATTAATGAAGTAGGTAATGCAGCTGCTTTTTTATGCAGTGACCTTGCCTCAGGAATAACAGGTGAAATTACCTATGTCGATGGTGGTATGAATATTACAGCTTCAGGCTCTATTGATTAAAAAACGCAATATTAACGACTCGATCATTAATAAGCGTTAATTCTACTCTTTTGTAGAGTTTATTCGGAAGGTACTCAACAAGATTACTGTAATACCACATTTCAACCTTGTCTTTTTTTCCTGGTCTTGATTTATCAGTTGTTGGGCGTCCAAGTACTGAGCTAGCGCCCTTTGGTTTAATGGCTATTTCTTGCTTATCAGCTTCCCCAAGATATTTTACAACACGAGCCTTTGGCTTTCCACTAAAAACTGAAATAAACTCATCTTCAGTGAATGTTCTTTTAGATTCGGCCATGATACTTAATGAAAAACCTACCATACCGAGGATTATTAATAACAACTTTATTTTTTTATACATACATTTCCTATTAATTTAAATAATTGTTAATTCTAAACCATCGTAGCCTGCATATACAGACTTTGGTAGTTTATTTTTAAGGTTCTCATACTCGAAACTATGGGTCATATGGATTAAGTATGTTTCCTTGGCATTAATTTTCTTAGCCATTTCAATGCTCTGATCAAAACCAAAATGTGTATAGTGCGGTTCATGTTTTAAGCAATCCAAAAGTAGAACATCTAAACCACTCAAAAGTTCCAACGATTTATTAGGAATTTCTGAAACATCCGTAATGTAAGCCATATTTCCAATCCGGTATCCATTAATCAAGCTCTTGCCATGAAAAACTGGAACAGGAATTATTTCAGTATTTAATATTTCGATTGAAGAATTAATAATATGTGCACTGAGGACTGGCTTCTCCCAAAACCCATTTGGCTCAGCTATTGCATAATTAAATTTAAGCTTAAGTTGCTCAATAACCTCTTCATTACCATAAATAGGTATTTGTTTTTTATTTATCTGGCAAAAGGCTCTAAGGTCATCAATACCGTGACAATGATCAGCATGTATATGCGTAAACAATACCGCATCAATCGATCTAATAGACTCTCTAAGAGATTGTTGCCTAAGATCTGGACTGGTATCAATTAATATGTTTTTTCCATTATCTAAGGTAATCAAACTCGAACAGCGGGTACGGTTGTTTTTAGGGTTAGTCGATCGACACGTTTTACATAAACAACCAACAACGGGAGTGCCGGCGCTAGAGCCAGAACCAAGAATGGTTAACTTAAATGACATTTTGTGAAAAGTTTCTTAAAATTTTCAGTGGTAGTTGCTGCAACCTCTTCTATCGATAAATTTTTAATCTCAGCAATTTTTTCAGCTACAAATAAAACATTAGACGGCTCGTTTGTTTTACCTCTATTAGGAACAGGTGCTAAGTAAGGGGAGTCTGTTTCAATCAAAATACGATCCATTGGAACTTTTTTCACAGTTTCCCGGAGGTCTTGTGCATTCTTAAATGTAATAATTCCGGAAAAAGAAATATAAAAATTTTGATCAATAGCTTTCTTCGCCATATCGTAGGACTCAGTAAAGCAATGCATAACACCTCCAGCAATATCAGCCCCCTCTTCCTTCATTATACTTATAGTGTCATCTTGTGCACTTCTTGTATGAATAATGAGTGGAAGACCAGATTTAATTGCTGATCTAATGTGAACTCTAAATCGCTCTCTTTGCCATGATAAGTCCCCCTTAAGTCTAAAGTAATCTAGACCAGTCTCCCCAATAGCTACTACATTAGTATTTTTTGACAGTGATACAAGCTGATCAACTGAGGGCTCATTAATATCTTCATAATCTGGATGGACGCCTACTGAAGCAAAAATATTATCATATTGGTTAGCGAGTTCTAGCACTCCCGGAAAATCATCAAGAGTAACGCTAACACAGAGAGCATTAGTTATTTTATTAGTATCCATATTATTTAATATTGATTTAATATTATCACGTAACTCTGGAAAATTAATATGGCAATGAGAATCGATAAACATATAAGTATTAAGTAAAAATTTTTCGGTAATTAATAAGGATTATATCAAGATTAATCTCTTTATTGACTGGAGATGTTGCATATAGTTTTACATCAATTAGCATTTTCTGAAATTTGAGTAATGATGATGTATTTGAATTTTTAGCAAGCTTATTAATTGTTAATTCTTCATTAGGAAAATAATATTGTTGGTTAGTTAATTTAAACAAAAGTATATCGTATGACCATTTCTGAAGAAGGTTGATAAGCCATAATAATCCATTAGAAAACCATCGCCCATCAATATCAGACAAATTAAGTTTTTTTCCTTGCTTTAGAGAGTTAATAATCTCAATTAACAAAGGGTAATTTTCGTGATCATTAACCAAAGCCAAGGGATTCCCATTGTAAAATTGTAAAAAAGGACTTAAATCATACTTATTAATACTTTTTAAATAACTAGTAGCATCTTCATATGATGGTTTTGGAAATGACTCAAGTCTTGAGCGGCTTTTTATTGTCGGTAATAAATTACTTAAATCAGAAGTAGTTAATATAATTACCGAATCATTAGGGGGCTCTTCAAGAATTTTTAGAAGGGCATTTGAAGCAGCTAAATTCATTTGATGTGCATCATAAATTACCGCAACTTTTTTACCATTTTTTTGATGCGAGCTCAACTCAAAAAAAATCTTAAGTTCTCTAATTGATTCTATATTAATCCTAGCCTTCGTTTCCTCCAAAGCAGTATTATTAACAGAAAATAAATCAGGGTGAGATTGAGCATCAAACCACGAACAATTTTGACAGTTTCCACAGTAGTTACTGCCTTCATTAGAGTTACTGCAGATTAATTTTTTACTAGCAATAGTCGCAAATTTATTTATTCCTGAATCACTTGGCCCATAAAATATTAATCCATGAGGAAATTTTTTAGCACCAACAAACATCCTATCCCAGCTACTCTGATGCCATGGATATATATTCATCCTGTAACTATATCCAGAATTTTTTTAATCTCATCTTGGATATGATTAATATTCTTAGTGCTGTCAATAATATGAAAACGATGCTTGTTTTCATTTGCAATTTTCAGGTACGTCTCTCTAACTCTTTGATGAAATTCATAGTCTTGCTTTTCGAATCGATCTAAAACTCTTGTATTATTTAGTCTCTCTATACTAAGCTCAACTGGAAGGTCAAAAAGCAACGTGAGGTCTGGCTCCAAATCTTCTTGAACTATCATTTTTAGTTGCCTTATAATTGAATTAGATACGCCTTTACCACCACTCTGGTAAGCATAACTTGCATCAGTAAATCTATCACTGATAACTGTAACTTCATTTCTAAGGTTTGGATAGATCACAAGTGAAAGATGTTCAGACCGGGCCGCAAACATTAATAAAGATTCTGTAATTGGTGATATTTCATCGTTAAGCAGCATTTCTCGAATTTTTTCCCCTGTTACCGTACCACCAGGCTCACGAGTCACGATATGTTCAAGAGATTTTAATTCAAAATATGATTTTATGAAGTCAATATGGGTACTTTTACCTGCACCGTCAACACCCTCTAAAGTAATAAATTTGGCCTTACTCATTTTCTTTGGTACTTTCTAACTGCCCTGTTATGCTCAGATAAGGTCTTTGAAAAGTAATGCGTTCGGTCACCTTTGGCTACAAAATAGAGTGCGTCAGTCTTTTCTGGATTAAACGCTGCAATTATTGAATTTAAGCTTGGGGTGGAGATAGGAGAAGGTGGAAGCCCTCTACGTGTATACGTGTTGTACTTATTAACCTCACGTAAATCTGATTTTCGGATATTACCGTCATAGCGATGTCTCATTCCATAGATAACAGTAGGGTCACTTTGAAGTGGCATATTAATATTCAACCTGTTAACAAAAACTCCAGCAACCATTGGCGCTTCAGCTTTAATACTAATTTCTTTTTCAATAATCGATGCCATAATAAGTGCCTCATACATGTTTTTATAAGGGAGATCTAAGTCACGGTTATCCCATAGGTAGTTTATTTTATCTTTCATTACTTTATATGAATTCTTTAAAATTTCTAAATCTGAGGTATTTTTATAAAAATAATAGCTATCAGGGAAGAAAATACCTTCTGCTGTTGGTTCCTCTGCAGAGATGATATTCAGAATATCTTTTTCCTTATAGGAGGTAATTTCATGCTTAATATGTTTGTTACTTTTTAATTCTAGGATTAGATCACTAAATGTTTTTCCTTCAATAAATCTAATTGAATAGAGTGCTTCTCGGCCATCTGCTAGTACTTTCAAAAGTTCGTAAGGAGTTATTGATTTTTCAAGCTGGTAGTGTCCACGCTTAAGGCTTTCTGTTTTTCCAAAAATATGCGTAAAAAATTTAAACCGAAATGAATCCTTTAATACTTTCATTTCTATTAACTGGTCTGTAATTTGGCCAAGGTTTTTTCCTGAATCTATTTCGAACGTAGCATTTTCTTCTGATATGTTTAATGGGATAAAAAAATAGCTAAAGAACCATACCAATAAAATTAGAAAAATTATAGAAAATTTTCTTTTCTTAACCAAATTAATACTACGAGATAAATTCAAAAATTTTATTGATTTCATATGCTAATTTAAACGATTTCCATTTTTTATTATTAATTTTTCGAATTGGGATGGCACCTATTATAGAATTTGTAATAACTACCTCATCTGATTTCTTTAACTCCTCTAGTAAAATTTCCTTAATTTTTATTTTAAATCCTAAATACTTTATATTATCTATAATAATTTTTTTTGTAACACCAGAGACTCCAGCTCCATGTTGGCTAGGAAAATACAAAGTACCTCCAACCCTCATAATTATTGTACTACTAATACATTCATTAACATGGCCATCACTATCTAATAGAATTCCATCAAAATTTTCTTTCTCTAACTCTGTCTTTGCTAAAACGTTTTCTAGCCTATTTAAATGCTTAATCCCAGAGAGCATAGAATTTTTAGAGAGTCTTTGCTTGCATACTTGTAAACAAACACCCTCTTTGGCTATTTCTTTTTGAATAGGAGTGAATTTATTTTTAAGTAAGATTCGTGTGCACTTAATATTTTTTTTGAATTGATACCCACGCGCCGAGACACCTCGAGTGATTATAAATTTTCCAACAAAATCACCTGGCTCAGAAAATAATTTCTTAACATCATTTAATAAAATTCTACTACTAGGTATATCGATCTGAATAGATTTTGCATCATGGCTTAATATTTCATAATGGTATTTCCAGTATTTAGGCACACCATTTTGTATCTTCATTGTTCTAAATACGCCATCACCAAACGCCAAACCTCTATCAAAAGGGTTAAGTCCTAATGATTTTTTTCCATTAATTAAAAATTGATTAGACAGCAAAATTTATTGGTTAGACTCTTTTAAATACAAGGCTTCCATTAGTTCCACCGAAACCAAAGTTATTCTTTAACGCGGCTTCAATTTTCATTTCTCTAGCCTCGTTGGCACAAAAATCAAGATCACATTTAGGATCTTGGTTAAAAATATTTATAGTTGGAGGTGAAATTTGCTCATGAATTGCTAGTGCCGTGAATACAGACTCGATACCCCCAGCACCACCAAGTAAGTGACCAGTCATTGATTTTGTTGAATTTACAACCAATTTAGTAGCACTGTCACCAAAGGTCTCTTTTATTGCGTTAGTTTCATTCAAGTCACCTACTGGGGTTGATGTTCCGTGTGCATTTATGTACTGAATTTGGTCCGCGTTAATACTGGCATTTTTTAATGCATTTAGCATTGATCTTTTGGGTCCATCTATACTTGGCGCGGTTATATGATAAGCATCTGCACTCATTCCATATCCTGATAATTCACAGTAAATCTTCGCGCCTCTTTTCTTAGCATGCTCATACTCTTCAAGAACCATAACCCCTGCACCCTCTCCGATTACAAAGCCATCTCGATCGATATCCCATGGCCGCGAAGCAGTAGATGGATCTTCATTCCTAGAAGATAATGCTTTAGCAGATGAAAAGCCTGCTACTGAAAGCTCTGTGATTGCTGCTTCTGAACCTCCTGCAACCATCACATCTGCATCACCATATTCAATCATCCTAGCGGCATCTCCAATCGAATGAGTTCCTGTTGTGCATGCTGTAACAATTGCCACATTAGGACCTTTTAGGCCATATATAATCGAAAGATTTCCTGAGATCATATTTATGATTGTTCCGGGTATAAAAAATGGTGATACCTTTCTTGGTCCACCATTATCAAATAGATCACTTGTTGATTCAATCAGATTTATACCGCCTATTCCTGATCCAATTGACACGCCAATTCTATCTTCATTTTCTTCAGTTACAACTATTCCCGAATCCTTAAACGCCTCAATTCCAGCAACCAATCCAAATTGGATAAATGTATCCATTCTTCTAGCATCTTTAGGATTTAAATATAATAATGGGTCGAAGTTTTTCACTTCTCCTGCTATTTTAGATGGAAAATTGGTGGGGTCAAACCTTGTAATGGTTGATATTCCAGAGACTCCTGAAATAATATTTTTCCATGATTCCTCAACACCTATTCCAACAGGTGTTACTAAGCCCAATCCCGTAACAACAACTCTTCGTTTTGTCATACGTTACCTATTAAGATAGGCCTACTAAATAGGCCATCCGGATTATGGAAGGTTTTTGTTTATATAGTCAATCGCTTGCTGGACTGTTGTAATTTTTTCAGCATCATCGTCAGGAATTTCTGTATCAAACTCCTCTTCTAATGCCATTACCAGCTCAACTGTATCTAAAGAGTCTGCTC
>Ga0209830_10000574_pt1 | contig 38122 bp, 48 predicted proteins | sample ArcticOcean_MG_C_12_FD_187439 | JGI IMG/M metagenome (GOLD analysis project Ga0209830, IMG submission 187439) | Marine microbial communities from western Arctic Ocean - ArcticOcean_MG_CB8_130 (SPAdes) (version 2) | ecosystem: Environmental > Aquatic > Marine > Oceanic | place: Arctic Ocean...
TAAAAATGCCTGTTATGCAGGACAAACAATTACAAGCAAAAATAAATGAAATTGCATCTATGTATCACAATGTTTTAATTGAATACTTTCAAAATGATAGTAACTTTTCCTAAAATAAAGGTTGACATTAGGTCCAACAGGTGCTATACTGTATATAATAAGAAATTAAGGAGATTGAATGTTTAATATAATTGCAAAATTAGAAGCTACTGCAAGCAAGTTAGAAAAAGAAGAAATTGTTAGAGAACAAGCATGTGAAGAGAATACTGTATTCTTTGAAGGATGTAGACTAGCATATGATGCTTTGGTTGTGTTTGGTGTTAAACAAGTTCCTGAAAAGAAAGAGCCAGGCGGGGATGGTCTTGCATGGGACGACTTTATGAATCTTTGCAAAAGACTAATGACTCGTGAAGTTACTGGTCATGCGGCCGCTGATGCTATTCTTGTTGCAATGACACAAGCAACACAAGAAGAATGGAATGGTTGGTATAGAAGAATTCTTATTAAAGATATGAGAGCAGGCTTTCAAGTTGGTACTATTAATAGGGTTGTTAAAAGAGACTTTCCTGCTTATGCAATTCCAGTATTTGAATGTCAGTTAGCTCATGATAGTGCAAAGCATGAATCTAAAGTATCTGGTAAGAAGCTAGTTGAAGTTAAGCTCGATGGCGTTAGAGTTATTACTATTGTATATCCAAATGGTGATGTTACACAATACAGTCGTAATGGTAAAGAGCTTGTAAACTTTCCTCATATTAAAGAGCAGTTTGCCGCAACTACTTCACATGAGAAGCCAATGGTATTTGATGGTGAAGTTATGTCTGCAAACTTTCAGGATCTTATGCAAGTTATACATAAGAAGAATGGTTCAACTGCCGCTAAAGATGCAGTTTTACATTTGTTTGATATACTTACATTAGAAGATTTTCTTAATGGTATTAGTAATGTAACACAACTAGACAGAACGGCAGAACTAAAACGTTGGTTTGGTGTGGTAAACTCTACAGGAAAAATAAGTAACATTGCAATACTAGATCAGGAAGTAATTGATTTAGATACTGAAGAAGGTCAAAAAGCATACAGTGATATTAATGCAAAAGCAATCGCAGGTGGTTACGAAGGCATTATGATTAAAGATCTTGATGCACCATATGAGTGCAAAAGATCTGCTTCATGGTTAAAGTTAAAGCCTTTTATAGAGGTTTCGTTGGAGGTAGTTGATGTCGAAGAAGGTACAGGTAAAAACAAAGGACGTTTGGGGGCTCTTGTTTGCGAAGGAAACGATGATGGGACGGATATTGCCGTCAATGTTGGCTCGGGTCTTAGCGATAGTATGCGAGATAGCATTTGGTCTAACCGCGATAGTACTATTGGCCGTATTTGCGAAGTTCGTGCTGATGCTATAACACAAAATAAAGATGGAACGTATAGTTTACGTTTTCCAAGATTTAAAACATTTAGAGGATTTGAAGCAGGAGAAAAGATATAACAGTTACATATATGAAAGATGGTTCGTCTAAAGCCTGGGATAAAACACCTCGTACCTATGAAATTAAATGGCCAGATGGCAAGAAGGAAATTTGGAAAGATATGACTGCCCGTGACTGTCTAACAAAATACGAAAATATGGATCCATATGGAAATGGACTTGAATTAAGAGAGATAGTAGGCAAAGAGCTACAACTAAAAAAGATAATGGATAAAAAATAAATGTATAATAATATTAGACAGATACTTGCATCAGAGCAAAACAGACAAAATACTACAATAGAACTTATAGCAAGTGAAAATTATGCAAGTCAGGCAGTAATGGATTTGTGTGGTAGCATCTTTACAAACAAGTATGCAGAAGGATATCCAGGTAAAAGATATTACAACGGCTGTGAACATATGGATGAAATTGAACAACTTGCTATTGATGCTTTATGCAAGTTATATGATTGCAAGTTTGCTAATGTACAACCACATAGCGGAGTTGGAGCAAACACGGCAGTATACCAAGCATTAATGAAACCCGGTGATACACTAATGGGTATGGACTTAGCAAGTGGTGGACATTTGTCACATGGTGCACCTCCAACACTTAGTGGTAAATTTTATCGAGCAGTTACATATGGAGTAGGCGAAGACGGACTTTTAGATTACAGTATGATTGAAGGTATTGCAAAATTAAACGTGCCTAAAGTATTAGTAGCTGGTGCTAGTGCCTATCCGAGACAAATAGATTGGAAAGCATTTAGAGATATTGCAGATAGTGTAGGAGCAAAACTAGTAGTAGACATGGCACATTACAGTGGTCTAGTCGCTGGAAAAGCATACGAAAGTCCATTGCCTTATGCAGATGTAGTAACAAGCACAACACACAAAACGTTACGTGGTCCTAGAGGCGGTATGATACTTTGGAACAATCCTGATTATACAAAGAAGATTAACAGTAGTATATTTCCAGGAACACAAGGCGGGCCACTAATGAATATAATTGCCGCTAAAGCACAATGTTATCAAGAAGCATTAGATCCAAGTTTTATAGACTATGCAAATAGTGTTGTTGCCAATGCAAGAGCAATGTGTGAAGTATTTGAACAAAACGGGTTTCCAGTACAAACAGGCGGAACAGACAGTCATGTTATATTAATGGATTTAAGTGAAAGCAAACATAGCGGAAGACAAGCCGCTGATTTGCTAGAGTCATTTGGTATTACAGTAAACAAAAACGGGATACCAAATGATCCAAGGAACTTTGTAGAAACAAGTGGTATAAGACTTGGTACTGCCGCTGAAACTACTAAAGGGCATGACGAAGATTGGTTTAGATCTTTAGCAGGTACAATCTGTAATGTACTAGGAGAAAGTAAATGAGAATTGCAATAGGAAACGATCATGGAGGATTAGAACTAGCTGATGCTTGTCGAGACTGGCTAGAAGATAATGGCTTTAGTGTTATTGATTGCGGAACTAATAATTCAGATAGTGTAGACTATCCAGTTTATGCAAAAAAGGTTGTTGAAGAAATAATTAGGGGGCGAGCTGAATATGGTATTTTAGTATGCGGTACTGGTATAGGTATCAGTATTGCGGCAAATAAATGGCCTGAGATACGTTGTGGCTTATGTCATAATACAACTACTGCTAGACTAACAAGACAGCACAATGACGCTAATATCGTTGCTATGGGCGGTCGTATGATAGGAACAGAAGTAGGATTGGATATAATTAAGATATTTCTTAATACCGAGTTTGAAGGTGGCCGTCATAAGGATCGTATTAACAAGATAGAACGGTAAAACGGCATTATTTTTCTCTAAAATAATAAGTACAATGAGGCTTAGAAGCAAGCCTATATTATAGGAAACATGATAAATGGACATTGAACTTATACAGTTCGAGATTCTTCTATCGCTCTTATTCCTAAAGCATTTTTTGTTTGATTTTGTATTACAAAGTAAAGATATGTTGTTTGGTAAAACCTTGTTTGGAAACTGGTTAGGTATTAAACACTCTTTATATCATGGCGCTGGCACGTTTTTTGTATTAACAGTCGTATCTTTTGAATGTGCAATAATCTTTGCCATAGCTGACGCTATAATACATTACCACATAGACTGGATAAGAGGCAGATTTGGGAGTAAAGATATTACATCTGACACGTTTTGGTGTCATTTAGGTTTAGATCAATTAGCCCACGGATTTACTTACATAGTATTAACATCTTTAATAGTAAAAACATTTGTTGTTTAGGCGTTACATTATTCAAAAATTACATTAAGTATGTGTATGCAAGATAAAATCATAGAAGTATTAAGAACAGTATACGATCCAGAAATAAGCATAAATGTTTATGACCTTGGATTAATATACGACATAGATATAAAAAAATTACCCCACGTGAACATTTTGATGACGTTGACTAGTGCCTTTTGCCCTTATGCAGATGCATTAATTGAAGACGTGCGAGAGAACGTAGCAGGAGTCGATGGCATAGACACTTGCAATGTTGAAGTTACCTTTGAGCCTGAATTTGGTCCAGAGATGATGAGCGAAGAAGTTAGAATGGTCTTGGGTATATACGAATGAGAAATTGGGAAAAGAGTTGGAAAGACAAACTTAAAGATGTAACTGATCCAGTACAGATTGATAGGATGTCTCCAGATGAAATTGAACGTATTAAAAAGGATCACTTACAGAAACGTGGAGATGAAAATGTCCTCGAAGCAGGTAAGTTTAAAAGTGTTTATCAGTCAGATGCTAAAGCAGTCTTTAGCAAGTTAAATCAAATATCTCCTAGTTTCTGTTTAGCAAAATGGTTTAATGTTTCGTTACATATACCAACTGGCAGAACACATTCCTGTTATCATCCTCCTGCACATTATGTTCCTCCAGGAGAACTTATAAACAATCCTAGTGCATTGCACAATACAGAACATAAAAAGAAACAACGAGAAATGATGCTTAAAGGCGAACGTCCTAAAGAATGTTTCTTTTGCTGGAACATTGAGGACTCTGGTAAAGAGTTAAGTGATAGAGCATATAGAAGTAAAGATGTTTATCGTCCTGGAGTATTTGAAGAGGTAGGCGAACTAGGTGCAACTGGTGATGCTAAACCTAGGTATGTAGAGGTTAACTTTAACCAAGCCTGTAATTTAAAATGCTCTTATTGCAGTCCACATTTAAGTACAGCCTGGCACAAAGAAATAGATAAAGAAGGTCCTTTGAAATTAGCAGACGGCAGAGTGCATAATTCTACTGACTGGATGAAAAGAGATAATATGTGGCCTAACAATAGTCCAGATAACATTTACCTAAAAGCATTTTGGGATTGGTTTCCAGATATATACCCTACATTGCAAACTTTCCGTATGACCGGCGGAGAACCTCTAATGGACAAAAATACTTTTAAAGTGTTTGACTATGTATTAGAGAGGAACGATAATCCAAAATTACATTTAAGTATTACCAGTAATTGTTGCCCTCCAGGCAACCAATGGGAAAAGTTCTTAGTAAGTTTAAAGCAACTAGAAGATGCAAATGCTATTGATCATTTCATGTTATATTGTAGCCTAGACAGTTGGGGTAAGCAAGCAGAGTATATTAGAACTGGTATGGATTTTGACATGCTACACAGCAACGTTACAGAGTACTTAAATCGTGGTGTAAAGCATAGTCTAAACTTTATTGCAACATTCTGTGCTATGAGTATACCCGGCTTTCAGACATACTTAGAGAACATACTTGCATTAAGAAAAAAGTTTAATACAAATAGACAACTTATTTGGTTTGATACACCTATGCTAGTAGATCCAAATTGGTTAAGTTTAAAACTACTAGACAAAGAACAGTTAAATACCTTACTAACATGTATTGAATATATGGAAGATAATAAAGAGGTAGTAGGCGAGCAGTTCAAAGGATTTAAAGACTTTGAGATTGCTAAAGTTAAAAGATTATATGACTGGGCAATAGTTCCAGATGATAATGTTAATGCATTACGAGCAAATTTTGCTTCGTATATAGAACAACATGATACTAGGAGAGGAACAAACTTCTTAGAAACTTTTCCAGAGTTTGTAGACTTGTATACAGAATCTAAGAGGCAGTTTAATAGGACAAAAGTTGAACATAAGACTAAAATCTGACAAAAACGGAGAACGTGTTTATAGGACAGACTTAGAGATTAAGGAATTGCTTAATTCTGTTAGTCCTTCTTTCTGCATGGCTAAGTGGTATAATGCTACAGTATGGTTAGGCTCTGGTCAAACAACGAGCTGTCATCACCCATTACCTCATCAAGTTGATTTAGAAGAAATTAAAAAGAATCCAAAAGCATTACACAACACACAAAAGAAGAAACAAGAACGTGCTATGATGCTCAAAGGTGAAAGGCCATCTGGCTGTGAATATTGCTGGAAAGTAGAAGACATTGGCAGAAATAATATAAGCGACAGAGTTTATAAAAGTGCAATTTATAATATGCCATTACTCGAAGGAGCCGCTAAACTAGATCCTTTAGATTCTGACTTTAATCTTCGTACTATGGAAATTAGTTTTGATAGGACATGTAATTTTGCATGCAGTTATTGTAATCCTGCTTTCTCAACTACATGGGTAAAGGATATTAAGAAACACGGTCCATATAAAGACCTTAAAACTGATGGTGCAGGACATTATGATCATACTGCCGAGGACGCAGGTAAGTTTGATAACAAAGACGATAATCCATATGAGGAAGCATTTTTTAAATGGTGGGAAAGTGATTTACATAAAACACTAAAGGAGCTAAGAGTAACAGGTGGCGAACCTTTAATGTCAAGAGGTACATGGAAATTACTAGACTGGTTTGCTGATGCGTATCAAGACAAAGAAAAGTATCCAGAGTTTAATAGGACAATGCGTCTTGCTATTAATACTAACTTAGGAGCAAAAGATGACCTAGTTGATAAGTTAGTAGAGAAAGCAAAGAACATACCAGACCTTGACATTTATACTTCAAATGAATCTATGAACGAACACGCAGAATATATCAGAGATGGATTGGAATGGGATGTCTGGATTAAGAATATTGAAAAGTTATGGCATGCAGGTGGTCTAACAAGGTTTCATATGATGTGTACTATTAATGCATTATGTTTAGAAAGCCTTCCAGAGTTTTTAGAATTATGTGTAACAATGAAAGAGAAATATGGCAGAGACTTTCCTACATTTACTTTAAACATTATGAGGTTTCCGTCTTTCCAATCAGCAGTAGTTTTACCTGATCATATTAGGCAAAAGCATAAAGTACGTTTAGAGACATTCCTTGCAAAATATAAAACACATCCGTTGCAACACGAAATGGAATGTAATCAGTTACAACGTTTAATTGACTATATTGATGTTGTTAAAACTCCGCATGCTGATTCGTATGCTCAAGCACAATTACAAGTAGACTTTAAACGTTACTATACACAATACGACAAAAGGAGAGGTAAGGACTTTCGTTCTACTTTTCCTGGCTTAGTAGAATGGTACGATAGCATTCCAGATCAATATGTTAAGCCTTTAGATCCTTCAGTAGAGGCAAGACGTAAGAAATCAATATTTGGTAGTATCTAATGATTAATGATGGTGATGTTGTTTTAGCGATAGAAAACTGGAACAACTATTATAATGTATTCTCCCCAAATGGCTGGCCTAAAAACTGGCTTATAGATGGTATTAAAACAATACCTCCATTAGAGGGCAGGGATTGGTTTGATTTACAACCCGGCGATGCTACATTAACTGATACTGAACTTATGAGGATAAGGAAGTCTGGAAAGACTATGTTCCTTTCTAATTACAAAGATGAGTTTAAACATATGCTATTAGGAGATGTGCCTGATAGCCATCAATACTTGTATCCAATTGAAATTAATAGACCTGGCTCTATAGTAGATGATATAAATCTAACAGACTTTAAATATGTTAGTGAAACAGTTAAGCAACATGTAAGGGAAGGTCGTGCTAAAATTGTATTGCTTATGCCTTATGAGGGAGACTATCCTGCTGAAGTGTTTAATGTATTGCATAGTTGGTGTACTAATTGCAACTTTCCTAAAGATGGCGTATACTTTATTAATGCAAATATAAAAAGTGTTGAATTAACAAAAGACTTAAACTTTTCAGTTAAAGTATTACCAACTATATTTACATCTATGTTTCCTATGTATAGAGCAAACTATGATGAAAACATTTACACTAGTGAATGTACATTTACTCCTACTTCTAAGTTAACTAATTTATATGTTTGTTATAACAGACGTCCTAGACAGCATAGATTAATAATGTTATGCGAGTTACTAAGAAACAAGATATGGCACCGAGGTTTAATTAGTCATCGACCGGACAACTTTGATATTGACCTTACTACGGTTAATTGGGAGTTACAAGGTATGATAAAGATACTACAAGCAATAGGTCCTAAAGAACTAGATATGGATTTGCTTGACAACAATCCTGCAATACACTATAATATAGATCATTACAGTCAAACGTTTTTAAGTTTAATTCCAGAAACAGGATTTTCTAATCATAGTGTATTCTTTTCTGAGAAAATATGGAAATCAATTCGTATTGGGCATCCGTTTATAGTAATAGGTAATCCTGGAATGTTACAAGAATTACATAACTTAGGGTTTAAAACATTTAACGACTATTGGGACGAAAGTTACGATAATGTACCAAATTTAGAGAAACGTGTAAAGAAAATAACGAGTATCTTAGTAAAACTGTCTGAGCTAAGTATACTAGAGTTACAAGGTTTAAGAGCAGATATGAGAGAAACAGTTGAGTTTAATCAGAACTTAATAAACTCCTTTGGATTAGAAAATCCTATGGATAAGATTGCAACAACGGTAAAACAGATTTATGATTCCTTTCTTCCAAGAAGTTAAAGATAAACTAGATGCAGTTAGTCCATCGTTCTGCATTGCTAAATGGAAAACACTTACCTTACACTTAGGATTGGGAGAAAATCATTCTTGCTATCACCCTCCTATGCATAAGATTGATCCTTTTGCAATTTTAGTAGATCCAAGTGCATTACATAATACAGAACATAAGAAACAAGTCCGTAAGCAAATGCTTGAAGGTGTTAAGCCAAAAGAATGTGAATACTGCTGGCATGTTGAAAGATTGCCTGGCAACCAAGCAAGTGATAGGATTAGACATAGTAGCAGTCCTGATATGTTTAGCGAGTTAAACAAAATTAAAAGTTCCGAGTTTAATGAGAATATTAATCCAAGTTGGTTAGAATTGAGTTTTAGTAATCATTGTAACCTTAGATGCAGTTATTGTGGTCCAGGAGCAAGTAGTCGCTGGAGAGACGAGATAAAACGTTTTGGTGGATATCCTGTAAAGAATGATGCACAAGGCAACGGCCCTGATGCATTACATAAGCAGTACAAAGAAGAAGAAAATCCGTATGTGGAAGCATTTTGGAAGTGGTGGCCTGATTTATATCCAGACTTACGCACCTTGCGTATTACTGGCGGCGAGCCAATGATGACTACAGGATACTTTAGAATATTTGATTATGCAATGGAACACCCTAATAAAGAACTATCGTTTAATGTTAATACTAATTTAAGTGTACCAACTAAAACTATTGAAAAGTTTATTATTGCCGCACAAAAGTTAGAAGAAAGTGGCAATGTAAAAAGTATTGGATTATTTACTAGTATTGATACAGGTAGTAAGCCAGCTGAATATATTAGAGATGGGTTATCAAACGAAAGATATTATAAACATTTAAAAATGGTTATGGACGCAGTACCTAACATAGAAGTTAGTTTTATGATTACGTTTGGTCCTTTAAGTTTGTTTAATTTTACAGAGCTTTTAGATTTTATTGTAACATTAAGAGAAAAGTATCCTAGAAATAAAATTGGAATAGGAATTGCTGTTTTAAATTATCCTAGTCACTTTGATCTAAAAATATTACCTGATAAATTTCGTCCGTGGTTTGATAAAATTACAGCTCATTTTGAAAACCCAATAAACAAATGGCCACAGTACGAAAGAGATTATTGGAAAACATTATTAACACATTGGGAGACAACTAAAGACAACGATCCAAAAGGACATCTTGAGGATAGAATTGACTTCTACAGATTCTTTAAGGAACATGATATAAGGCGCAAGACAAGTATATTGTTAAGTGTTCCAGAGATTGAAGAATTTTATCTAGAGTGCGAGGAACTTAGCTATGCAAGGAACTACTAGGTGCGTTAACGCAGAGTATGGAATTTCATTAGAGAATCAAGGTGACGCCAAACCTTGTTGTATGGTAGACAAAAATTACAATTCGTTATCCAACGATACTAAACATTCTATTACCAAATCAAGTCTACAAGATTGTTATACTAACGAAGTGTCTATACAACTTAGAGAAAACTTAAAAAATGGTATAAGAGATCCTAATTGCTCAAGGTGCTGGACTGAAGAGGACGCTGGTAGAGATAGTAAACGTATCAGAGACAACAAACGTTATAAAGACGTAGAATTAACAGGACTCGCAATACTTGAATTAAATCTTGGTAATACATGCAATCTTGCATGTAAGACTTGTGGTCCTTTGATTAGCACAGGATGGATTAAAGAAACCTTTATACACCGAGAATATCCTGGAACTCAAAAAGAATTTAATAAGCAATTTAAAAAGTTTCAAAGAGCATATGACGATGACGCAGACTTTTGGAAGCAACTTGAAGATAATTTGCCTAATGTAAGAGAGTTATTATTTTACGGAGGTGAACCTTTTATGATTAAGAGAATGTGGAAAGTACTCCAGCTCTGTGTAGATAAGGGATATGCTAAAGATATAGAAATACATTTTAATACTAACGGAACACATTGGCCTAAAGAAACAAGTGTATTTGAACACTTTAAACATGTTCATTTGTCATTTAGTATTGATGGTGTAGGTAAACGTTTTGAGAGTATGCGATACAATGCAAAGTGGGATTTAGTTTGCGACAATATGAGAAAAGCATCTGCAATAAGAGATACAGTAAAAGTTAATCTAAGTTGGTGTATTACTGTAAGTAGCCTTAATGTATATTACATAGATGAGATTATAAAAGAAGTTGAAGGAAATTGGGAAGAACTAGGATTTAGCTATTACTTAAACTTAGTGCATTTCCCAACATATTGGAACGTACAAAACATTCCAGATAATGTTAAGCACAAAATTAAAGCACATCTATCTAAGTTTAACAAAGGTATGGCAACGGATCACTATCAAGCAATTATTAATTTTATGATGCAAGGGACTAGCAGTCCAGAAGATTGGAAATTGTTTAAACATAACGTTAGTATGCAAAATAAAACTCGTAACGAAGACTGGAGTGCTATTAACAATGACTATGGAAAGTTACTAGAAAATGAATAATTTTTGGTCTTATAAAAATGTTACACAAATTCATGTTGAATTAACAAATGCATGTAACGCAGGCTGTCCTATGTGCGTCCGCTTTTATCAGAGTAGCCCACTTACTAGACCTGACATTAAAATAGGACAAATAACTTTAGAAGATTTTAAGAAATTCTTTCCACCAGAGTTTATATCACAATTAATTACAATATTATTTTGCGGAGTATCAGGTGATGCCGGTACTGCAAGAGATACGTTAGAAATTTGTGAATACATTGCATCTTGTCCAGGTAAAGTAACAGTAAGAATGAACACTAATGGTGGCATGCGTAGAGCTGAATGGTGGACTAAACTAGGCAAAGTATTTGAAAGTAAGAAAAAGCAAAATTGGGGAGTAACATTTAGTATTGATGGATTAGAGGATACTAATCATTTATATAGAAGAAACGTTGTTTGGAAGCCTTTAATGTCAAACATTAAAGCATTTAGTGACACAGGCGCAATTACAATATGGGACTATCTAATATTTGAACATAACGAACATCAGATTAAAGAAGCAAAGGTAATAGCAGATAGTATGAATATTCAGTTTAGACCTAAAAGAGCTTTAGGTGTAGACGATGGTACACATCTCAAACCTATGGCGGCTCGGAATAAAGAAGGTGAAATAGCATATTTTATAAGAGCACCAAAGGATCCAGAAAACAGAAACTTAAAGAATCCTGTAGGCACTAGAGATGATGGGTATAATGTTTCTCCTAAGTTTGATCCAAAAGAATATTGGAAAGTGAGGAACGGAGAAATTCCATTACTAGGCAATAATGGACTTACATGGGAATCAGGCTTTGATCACAATCAGATTACATTCCCTCAGGCAGTTGATGATACATACAAGTCAATAGAACTAATGGATACTGGTGTGTACGATAAAACAGAAATAGAATGTAAAAGTAACATGGAGTTTGGAGGAACTGAAATATTTGTTGATCAAGCAGGTATTGTTCACCCTTGTTGTTATATAGGTACACATATGAATAGCGAATTTTTTGCTCCTGAAACTACACAACTACATCATACAATGAAGAAACATCAAGGATGGGTTAAAAATTCTCTTTATAATTACAGTTTAAAAGACATAATGGGAGTAGGACAATTAAATACAATGTGGGCAGATGCCTGGAACAAGCCAACAGCACGAGATGGCAAGACAATCTTCTGTGCAAAGACATGTCCTAAAAACCAGTTAAGTGCAGTTGATAATATTTTTAGGCACAAAGATGCGCCTAGTGAAGCAAAGTCAACTTGGAAAAAGAACCCAAAAAATCAAACAGGAAAGGGATAGAAATGGATACATTTGATATGAACAATTTATACGTTTGTCAACACGGACGTATATTTGGAGCCGAACATTCAGGAGATATTGGTGTAGATCCAGATTTCTTGCCTACTAGAGATTGTAATGGAAAATGCGATAGTATAAGAACAAAAAATCATCGAAAGGAAAAGATAGATGCAGTACGAGTGGAATGATATAGCAATAATAGGAGACAGCTTCTGTTCGTCTAGAAAATGGGAACATGATTGGCCTCAGATAGTAGCAATGGGACTTACCGGTCTCGAATGGGACGAAGATAGACAACCTAGGGGTAGAGGGATATCAGGGTCAGGCTTTTGGAGAACTAGGAAACTTCTTCATAGAGAGGTGTTTTCAGAAGCTGATAAAGTAGGCGGTACTGTACCTAAACTTCTTATTATTTGTCACACAGATTCTGCTAGAATTAACCACGATGGTGATGAGCCATATAATTCCGCAACTGCAGATTCATTTCCAGAAGTTAAAAGTTACTACCAATATATGTTTTCTCCTGATTTCCATAAATGGTGTAAGATTGCTTGGTTTAGAGAATTAAAGGCTCGGTGGGAATCAAAAATGAAGATTGTTAACTTGCATTGCTTTGATGAATTCTTGCATGAGGATGCAGTTCTCCCTGGATTAGAATATAAAACAAGTTTAACACAATTAGTTGGTAAAGGTGCATTATCTGGAGAACAAGCAGGTACATCTAATCACATGACAAAAGAACAGAATAGTAACTTAGGTAAAGCCCTTATTGATATGATTAACAACAATGAAGTTATTCAAGAGTTAGATATTGTTAACGGCGGATATCTATAATGCCTACTAGAAATACTCTACTATTTAAATGGGTTGTAGATTTATGGGAGCGGTATAAGAGGAAAAAACGTATCGCTAAAAACATTAAAGAGGCAAAGGATAGAGATCCTTTTATATACTAATGAAGATACTCGGAATCACAACACAGAACCATGATGCCAGTTTAGCATTAATAAGCGGAAACAGAATATTATGGGCAGGGCATGCTGAACGTTATTCTCGCAATAAAAATGATAAAATTTTAAATCAAAATATTGTCGACGAAATGCTTACATACGGACGTCCTGATAAGATTATATTCTTTGAAGATCTTGTTGAGAAGAGTTGGAGGAAGTGGAGGTCTAACGATTATCCATGGAATCATCACCAGTTAGTTAAAGATGAATTAAGACAATACGGATTATTAGATACTGGGTTTAACTATGTTAAGCATCATAGGGCTCATGCCGCCGGTGGATTTTATACATCAGGATTTAAAAAAGCTCTTGTACTATGCATTGATGCAATAGGCGAAAGAGATACTGTTACAATATGGAAAGCAGAAGATGGTTTATTAGCAAAGAAGCCAGTCTTTAAAAAACGTTATCCAGATAGTATAGGTTTATTTTATAGTGCATTAACAGATTATGTTGGCCTAAAGCCAAATGAAGAAGAATATATTTTTATGGGCATGGCCGCATTTGGAACAGTTAATGTTAAACTAAAGAATCTTATGCTAGAAGATTTCTTTAAGTCTTTCCATGCACCGTATTTTCAACTAAGACATGATTTGCATAAAGGTTGTCGTTGGTGGGAAATTCCTAAGGAAACATCTTGCAGTCAATACGACATTGCCGCCTGTGCCCAGTCTATTGTTGAGGATTATATTATAGGAACAATTAAGCATTGTCAGCATTACTATCCATGGGCAAAGAATACTAATCTTGTGTTTATGGGAGGTGTTGCATTAAATTGTGTAGCAAATACTAAAGCAACAAAGTTTTTTAAGAAAACATTTATTATGCCTAACCCTGGAGATTCTGGTAGTGCTATTGGAGCAGTAGCATCTTATCTAGATAAGCCTTTAGCATGGAAAGGTCCATACTTAGGGACAGACATTCCAGGAGAACTAGATATTAAGAGAGCAGTAACAAGGTTAATGAACGGAGATGTTATAGGTATTGCTAAAGGTCGTGCAGAGTTTGGACCACGTGCATTAGGTTCTAGAAGTTTACTATGCGATCCACGTGGAGACTATGCAAAATTTACAATGAATACAATTAAGAAACGTCAAAAGTTTAGACCATTTGCTCCTGCTATATTAGCAGAACATGCAAACACATATTTTGAAATGCCAATGGACGAAACGCCTTATATGCAATATGTTGTAAAGTGTAAAATGCCTCACAAGTATCCTGCAATATGTCATGTGGACAATAGTAGTAGGGTGCAAACTGTAAATAACACAACTGATAACCAAATGTTTAGAGCCCTGCTAGAGGAATGGTATACGCAATCTAAATGCCCAATGCTAATGAATACTAGTTTAAATATTAAAGGAGAGCCTTTAGTAAACTCATGGGAAGATGCACAACGTTTTCAAGAATTACATAACGTAGAGGTTTTTTAATGATAACAAGAAAAAGAAATAAAGTCAATACACCTGATAAGACTATTCTAGTATTAGGAGATAGTTTTGCTTTTGGTCACGGATGCTCTGATAGGTCTTATTGGGTTGATGAAGATGGAAACGAACATGGCAAAAAGTTTGATTTTAGATACCCAAGTGAATATTGCTATGCTTCTCTAATTGCAAAAGACAATCCAACTTGGAGAGTAATTAATAAAGGCAAACCTGGTTTAGATAGTTTATCTATGTTTCAGGACTTATTAAAATGTAGGAAAGAAATAGAACACATTGACTATGTTTTGGTTTCTTTGAGTTTTGACGATCGTATATTAGTGAGAAATCCTAATTTAGAGGAAGATAAAAGCAAGTTTCTTTCTTGGCCAAGATTTGGCTTTTTACCTAAAAACGAAAAAGATCATATTTTTGGTTACCCAGAACCTATGGTGTTTAGACTAGCGTCTAGTGATAACGAAATTCCAACAATAGAACAAGAACATCACGAAGCACTAAAGGCATATAGAAATGAACTGTTTAATCCAAGAGTTTTAAACCTTGCTTCTTTAAGTTTAGTTCATGCTTTTTATTCAATTTGTGTTACTAATGATACACAATATAATTGGTCAGCTCCGCCTAATTCATCACTTTCTAAGACCGATATGTATGATCATATATCAGATACAATCAGAAACAGCCAGGTTCCAGGCATTCTTACACATTTAAACTATAACAATACACCACCTTTCTCAAAATACAGGGCACCAGATGGTCATGCAAATGACTTAGGACATAGTAAGTATTACGAAGACGTTCTAAAGCCAATTATGGACCATTTATAATAAATAATGTTACGTTTTAACGAAAGGTAACATTAAAATGTTTGAATATAGAGCAACAATAATAAAAGTAATTGACGGTGACACCGTTGATGTAGATATAGATTTAGGTTTTGGTATGTGGATAAAAGACGAACGTGTTCGCATCATGGGTATTGATACTCCTGAATCTAGGACAAGAGATAAAGTAGAAAAGATATTTGGTAAAGCCGCATCGGCTCGCTTAAAAGAATTACTAGGTAAAAAATGTGTTCTTAAGACAGAAGTATCAAAAGGTGGAGAAGACATGAAAGGTAAATTTGGTCGTATTTTAGGTGATTTTAAAGTCCATTATGCACCAGAAGATAGAGAAATGCTTGCAGGACAAATTCTTATAAAAGAAGGTTATGCAGTACAGTATGAAGGCCAAGCTAAAGAAGATGTAGAGGCAGCTCATTTAAAAAATAGAGAAAGACTTATATCTGAAGGCAAAGTAACAATATAGAAATAGGAAATACAATGAAACACTGGACAGAAGAAGTACAAGGACAACAAACTAAACACGGCTTTTTAATTATACATGGCAAAACGGATGGACCATCTAATCCGTTTTGCTCATTTAAGGATGATCTAGCTGATTTTTCTAAAAATAATTTAGTTGATTATAGAGAATATGCTTGGGGATATTCAAATCCATATAACACAGATCTTTTAAATGAAATGGATAGAATTACTGAGGCAAAGAAAAATCTTATTAGTAGAGGTGCAACTAATATTCATATTATATCTCATTCCTTAGGAGTTACTGCTACTTTACTTTATATGACCCAGGTCAGGGATATTTCAAGTATAATATTTGCATCTCCAGGGCATAATACAGGATCCGATAACGCCCAAAGCCTGACTAAATGGTCTAGGGATAAAGCAACAGAATTACTTGAACAAAGTAATGATGAACCAACTTATTTTGTTGATTTCAACAATGGTGCAATTATGCCTATTAAATGTAAACCTTCTTGTTATATTAGTTATTTTTCACCTGACGGTCCAGGTAATGCTAGAACAAGTGCTAATAATATAGGAAATAATAATCCTGGTTTAAATATATTACTTGTAAGCGGAACGGAAGATGCTTCCCAGACGCATGTACTGGATATATACAAGCTTCTTCGCCCTTCATCTAAATCTAAGTTTATAAAGAAATTAGGTTACGATCATTTTCAAACTATGCCGTTTATTCTAGGTTATATGAAAGAATGGACAGATCATCTAGGATAACTACTAACTTAACCAATAAAAACAAGCAATTAACAACCGTATGACATTGTGCCTATGGTGCATTTTCTGGTTGACTTCTGTTAAATATTTTGTTATAATAAAGTCATAATGAGAGTTTTAAATATACTATCAGGGCCGGGTGCAGGAAAATCGACACTAGCGGCCGGACTTTATTATACAGCGAAGTGTAAAGGATTACACGTTGAACTAGTCACTGAGGTTGCAAAAGATCTTGTGTGGGAAGGAAGAGAAAAAGCATTAAGGAATCAGGCATATGTATTTGGTCGTCAAGTACAACGAGTGGACAGAGTATCTCATAATGACCTCGTTATTACTGACAGCCCGTTTTTACTAAGTGCCATATATGCTCCTAAGGATTATCCAAAGTCCTGGGAGGACGTAGTAGTGCAAATTTGGAAGAGGTACAACAATCATGTATTGCTTCTAAAACGCGGCCATAACTTTGAAGACGAAGGTCGTTTGCATAATTTCCAAGAGTCGTTGGAGATTGATAAGATGATAGATGAATTGCTGGCGAAACATGATATACAATTTACAAACGTAAATCATGACTATAGTAATTTAGACGAATTGCTCGAAACTGTTTTAGAGAAACGAGCTTAGTAACTATTAAAATTGAGATTGAAAGGACAATGTAAATGAAAAAATTTATATTAAGATTAACAGTAACATCAGCCATTGTAGGATTATTATATTTTATTATGGCAAGTGGTCAAGAACGCAGGGCCGAAGCTGATGCTAAAACTGCTCAAATAGATACATTTAAAAGTGTATGGATGGTTGAAAGAGACGAAAAAGAAAATACAGAAGTCTGGACTAGGTTGGATAAAGCCATAGTGAATGACACAAATATCATTCCGCCAGCAGTACCTGTAGTGCCTGTAACAAAATTAGAACTTGCTTCAGCTAATATAACACCAGTTAAGAGGCCAGTAGATAAAATTAGGCATGAAACAATAAACAAGACAATAGAGTTTTACCTATCTAGACTAGATGAGATGGGTGGTTCTGCTCGTATTGCATCACAAGAAATTAGATGTATGGCAGAAAATATTTACTATGAGGCACGAAGTGAACCCTTAGAAGGACAAGTAGCTGTCGCCTTAGTAACAATGAACAGAGTTCAAAGTAAGGATTATCCTAGTACTGTATGCGGTGTAACTAAACAAGGCCCTATGGTAGAGTCATGGAAGACAAGAGGTAAAGATGTTCCAGACGAGGATAGAAAGTATTATCCAAAGAGAGATAGATGCCAGTTTAGTTGGTGGTGCGACGGTAAGGCAGAGGGCAAGAAACAGCCTAAATACTGGGACACGGCGCTTGCAATATCTTTAGCAGTAGTTATGGATAAGGCTATTACAGACTTAACTAATGGAGCAACACATTATCATGCAACATATGTTAGTCCTAAATGGGCAAAGCAAGCAAAGACTAAACATCAGATTGGTGAACACATATTTTATAGACTAAAGGATTAAACATGAAAAGAATATACCCTGCAAAGTTAATTGAAGTCAGAGGATCTGATACACTAGACGTGGAAATTGATCTTGGCTTTAATATGTTTACAAAGCAAAAGGTACGTTTATTTGGAGTTAAGACAGCGGGCAAAGATGCTGAAGTCAGAACTGTTTTATTAGATTTAAGCAGTAATGGTATTCTTATTGAACCTATTATTACTAAACGTGCAAAATTTGGAAGAGTATTAGGCTGGGCTTATATACCTACTTCTGAAAACGGTGACCCAGGATTAAATATTAATCAGATACTTGTAGAAAAGAATCTTGCAGAAGGGTTTTCTGCACCAGAGGATCAATACGATATAGAGGATTAAATTTGTACGAAGATGGTTTAACATGTAGAAAGGTTGCTACCTTTGATGATTCAATATTTGATCAGTTTAGAATAGAACTTAACGAGTTTAATTGGAACCCGATTGAATATAAAGGTAAGCCTAATTTTAAGAAGCATCTAAGGCCCGACGGAACTTATATGATATACTTTCCTAACAATGCTGAACGTATTGTTGGGTTTGCAAAAGAATTAAATCCGATATGGGAACCTGTAATGAATTTAACAGGAACTATATTACCAATTATACGACACTTAATGTCGTTAACTGGTATCGAAGATCCATATCTAGCTCAGTTAGATTTAGCACATATGCCTCCGGGCGGACGTACTATTTTACATACTGATACTAGAGTAGTACAACGTTATAGCAGACGTTATAACGTAGCCATTGCAACAAACAAAGATTGTTTCCTTTATCACAATGGATACAATCTTAAAGATGGCGGAACAAGAGATCACATCGCTCTCGGTGAAATGTATGAATTGAATAATAAGATTCCGCATGATGCCGTAAATGATGGCAATGAGTGGCGTACACATTTAGTAATAGATGTTATGCCTAGAATGTATTGGGACAGGTTGTTAGAGTTATTTCCTGATCCATTTGAAAAGGTACCGAATCCACAAGGGTTAAATACAACATACGATTATGACGAACACAATAATCTAATTGATTTTCCAACTTTATTTGAGGATAAGGAACATTGCTTTAAAGCGAGGATAGATACACATGATGAATAAAACAAGTATTAAACATGATGTAGCATTAGGATTTCTAGTTTTAATCACGGCACTTACAATTAGTGCGGTGGCGATTTACTATTCTGTTGCTGGATTAGCCGCGATATTTGCGGCCGCAGTTATTCCTATTATTATAATGGGTAGTATTTTAGAGATTGCGAAACTAGTAACGGCAGTATGGCTTCATAGATTTTGGTCAGAGACAATGTGGTGGCTCAAAGCCTACTTGTCTGTGGCAGTTATAATTTTAATGTTTATAACAAGTATGGGAATTTTTGGTTTCTTATCAAAAGCTCACATAGAACAAACTAGTGCAAGTACAGAATCAATAGCACAAGTAACCCGTATTGACAAAGAACTTGGTAGGCAAAACAATATTATTGTTAAGGCAGAGAAGAAGATAAAAACTCTCGAAACAAGTGGAACTGGTAGCGATCAAAATACACAAGCACAGATCGACAAAGAACAGGTTCGTATTGATACGGCTTATAGCAGAATTGAACCTGCTATACAAGAGCAAAAAGATATAATAAAAGGTCAAACTTCACTTTATACTTCGCAGATAGAGTCACTTGATAAAAGTATTAACACATTGCAGAAATATATTGATGGCGGAGAGATCAAAAAAGCACAAGGTATGATTGGTGCTAAGGCAGATGGAGCATTTGGTCCTAAGACTGCTGAAGCATTTAAAGCATGGCAAGATGCAAAGAAAGCAGATAGAGCTGTTTTAGTTACTAAAATTGAAACACTCTCTCAAGACAACGAAGCTATCAAAGATGCAAGAAATGAAATTAAACGTTTAAGGAAAAATGCTGAAACTGAAATAGCAGATTCTAATAAGTTAATTAAAAGACTTAGAGCTAATGTAGGTGCAAGCGATACAGACAAGGCTAACATAGACGGCTTAATTGATGAACAAGTGCTTCGGATTAAAAATGCTAATATTGAGGTAGAGAAACTTACTGACACAAAGTATGAATTAGAAGGTGAGTATCGTAAACTAGAAGCAGAAGTAGGACCTATCAAATACATTGCTGAATTTATATATGGCGAAGCAGATAGGAATATACTAGAAGAAGCAGTACGTTGGGTTATTATGACAATTATATTTGTTTTTGATCCGCTTGCAGTTTTACTTCTTATTGCTAGTCAATATACCTTTGCATGGTCTAGACAACGTAGATTAGAGGAAGGAGAGGATCCAAAAGATCCTACTCCGGACCCTTCAGACCCTGAGGAGGAAAAGTTTGAAGACGTTGATGATGAAACATTACGGAATGAAGAACTAACAGAGCAAGAAATTAAAGACAGAGACTTTATGTTTTTAGCTAATGCTGGTGCTCCAATTGGTAATGTTACTAGTTATATCGTACCGCCTGAGAATGTTACATACAACGAACCCGAGTATGTTCCAAATGAAGAAATTGAGGAAGAAATTCAAGAGTTAATGGATGATAATCTCGTTCCAATAGATGATAGGGACGGAGATGAAGATCCTTTTGAGGAAATGTTTGCTGAAATTGATGAAGCTGAAAAAGTAAAAGAAGTTGAAGTTGAACATGCAGTAACAGGCTCAATATATGATGACCCAAATGAAGCAGAAGAACAGGTTGAAGTAACAGTAGATCCTCGTATTGAAGATTTACCTAAAGCTCCAATGCAAGGTACTCCAAATGAAGTTTGGATAGAGCCTGAAGCAGAAGAGGACAAACAACCACACGATGATATGGATAAAATATATAGTGAGGCACAACAGGAATCAGCTCGTTCAGTTAGATCTAAGAGTTGGTTATCTGGAGGCTTTCCTACTAAAGAGGATTAAATGACTATAAAACAAGATTCATCTGTTTACCTGGTGGCGCCTCCTACGTTACATCTACCGCCATCCGGTTTCAGTATTTTACTAATGAGCAATAACGAAATGTTTCAAACAGAGTTGGTTAACTTGCTTGAAAAAGGAATTAAGAAAGACCAACTTACTATCTATTTAAATCCTAACTACACATCAGTAGATCTTAAACTATGGCTTTGGTATTGGCATATTGCAAACTTTGCTGATCTTGTTATAGTTGATACAAAAAATGTAACAGAACACGAATTGAGGATGTCTATAGCAATGACAAAGACTCTTCCGGTTATATTTAAAACAGGATACAATGATGATTTAGATACGTTGTTTAGAACTATGAAAGCACCAACATATAGTACACTCGACCAATTAGATTACTTCATGGAAGGTATTTTTGAGTAATGATTAAGAAGAAGAACAATGAGAAACTTGAGTGCAGTTTCTGTGGAAAAGGAAGAGAACTAGTAACTAGTTTAATTGCAGGTGAAAAAAGTTTTATCTGTAATGAATGTGTTGATCTTTGTGTTAAAGTATTAGACGGAGAAGACGATACTAAAGAGCAGGATTTTGATAATTCAACAACTCCTTCTCAAATTAAAGAATACTTAGATAGATTTGTTGTTAGCCAAGATACTGCAAAAATTGCTCTAAGTGTAGCAGTAAGAAATCACTATAAGAGAATACATCAAAAGAAAGATATTATTAAGAAAAGTAATGTAATGCTAATTGGCCCTACCGGCTCTGGTAAAACATTACTAGCACAAAAACTAGCAGAAAATTTAAATGTTCCATTTGCTGTTGCTGATGCAACTACATTAACTGAGTCTGGTTATGTAGGTGACGATGTTGAAAACGTTATTCATAGACTACTACAAAATGCAAACTATAATATTAAGTTAGCAGAACGTGGTATTGTTTATATTGATGAGATTGACAAGAAAGGTCGCAAAAGTGAAGGATCAAGTATAACGAGAGATGTTTCAGGGGAAGGCGTACAGCAGGCGTTATTAAAACTCATTGAAGGCTCAGAAGTCAGAGTGCCTCCTCAAGGTGGACGGAAACATCCAGGAAAAGATACATTAAACATTAACACTAAGAATATATTGTTTATACTTGGTGGTGCCTTCATTGGTTTAGAGGAGTCGGTAACTTCACGTTTACTAGGAAATGGTAGCACTATAGGCTTTGGTGCTAAACTAGCAGACAAGACAAAAACAAGTGATGACTGGCTAAGAAGTGTAGAACCAGAGGATTTTGTTAAGTATGGAATGATACCAGAGTTTATTGGTCGTATTCCAGTTATTACTGCCTTAAGTTCGTTAGATGTTAATGACTTGGTTCGTATATTAGTTGAACCAGAGGATAGTATCATTAAAGAGTTCCATGAAATCTTTGAAATGGATCATGTCGATTTAGAGTTTACAGAAGAAGCAAATTACTGGATAGCTCAAGAAGCGGTAAATAAAAAAACGGGTGCAAGAGGTTTAAGAAACATTATTGAAGACCTTTTAAGGGAAGTACAATTTACACTTCCAGAGCAGGCTCAAGATGGGCTAAAGAAGGTTATTGTCCAAGCACCTAGAGATGGCAATGATAAACTGGTATTACTATATAGGCAGAGTCCTAAGAACATGAATAATATCGAACAACAAATAGAGAGTTAAATGGCTTATAATAAAAGACCACCTAGACGAGATAAAGAATCTATTGGACACGGAATTTATGTTGTCGTAAAAGACGGCAATGTAGAAAAAGCAATTAAACGTTTTAAAAAGAAAGTACAAGAATCTGGAATTTTAGACGAGTTTCGTGCTAAGAAAGAATTCATTAAACCAAGTACAGTAAAGAGACTTGCTAAGAATTCAGCAAAAAGAAGAGCGACTAAGCAGAGGCTTAAAGATGAAGCAGAAGGCTTATACGGAGCTCCGACTAAAGCAGTAAGAAAAGGCAAAAAAAATTGATATTAATAACTTTTATTTTATTTAAAGTATTACCAATTTTACCTATAGCAATTCCGTTTTTATAAAAACGGTAAAATTTACCTAAAAAAGAGGTTGACTTTTAGGTTAGGAATAACTATATTATAGTAGTAGGCATTGCTCATGAGAGGATGCTACATTACTAGAGAACGTCCTTACGGAGTTCTCATTAACAGTCTTGCTTAATAAAGGAGATAAAATTATGACAAGAATTACTACACTAGACCTACCATTTTTATTTAAAAGCGGTATTGGTTTCGACAGAGTTTTTAACGAAATGGAAACTCAATTTGCAAATAGCAAACAAAACTATCCACCATATAATATTGCACAGATTAACGAAGATGAGTATATGATCTCATTGGCTGTTGCTGGCTTTTCTATGGACACACTTACAATTAAACAAGAACAAAATCAATTAACGATTGAAGGTGAATCCCCAACTGGTGATGAAGAAGTAACGTACCTGCATAAAGGCATTGGAGGAAGGAGTTTCCAAAGAGGCTTTACACTAGCAGAACACGTTGAAGTTCTCGATGCAAAACTTGAATTGGGTATTTTAAATATCCACCTAAAGAGAGAAGTTCCAGAAGAGAAGAGGCCTAAAGTTATTTCTATTTCATAACTTAATATAAAAGGGGAGGGTAACACCTCCTCTTTTTTCTTTATAAATATCATTGTAGCAATAGTATAGAAAGGTTACAAGACATGAGTATAGCAGATACTGCCACCGAAGTAGTTACTAAGATTGACGAAGTAGTCTTTTTAAAAGAGCCAGATAAATTTAGGGTCGTTATTTTAAACGATAACTCAACTCCTATGGAGTTTGTGATTGAACTATTACGAGTTATCTTTCATCATACTACTGATAGTGCTACTGCAATTATGATGCAGATACACGAAAAAGGCAAAGGAACTGCTGGAGTCTATACGTTTGAAGTAGCAGAACAAAAGGCTCAAGAAAGTACTCAGATAGCAAGGACTAATGGTCACACTTTAGGAGTTACTGTTGAGCTTGACAGTTAAGAATGTAAAACATTCAGATATAACACCAGAAAATCCAAATCCAGTATTGTTTGTTGACGTAGACGACACCTGCTTAGAGTTACTAGGCGGGTTTATTATGTGGCTTAATAAACTAAATCGTTTAAAAGATTATAAGCCAGGAAAAGTAATAGTAGATAGACACAACTTACACGATTGGTTAGGGATACCAGAACCTTTAATGAATACATGGTTGCATGAGTATACTGCCTTCTCCTGGCAATGGGGAGCATTAAGTGGCAGAGCAGATGCCGCAAAGGCTTTTAAAGTTTTTAGGCACTATGGCTGGAGAGTAGTTGGAGTAGGACATGGAACTTCAACAGTTGATAGAGCTATACTAAGACGTGCAAACTTAGAACTAGTATATCCAAACACATTTGAAGACTACTTTATTGCACCAAGCGAAAAAAGTTTTTACCCTTACATGAGAGATTACACAGATCCTATTTGTATAACTTCTGTTGTCAGGTATGCTGAAGATATGGCTAGTGCAGGACACATTGTATTTTTATTAAACCAACCATGGAACAAAGATTATAGTAACTTAAGAATTAAATCTTTTAATAACTGGAAAGAAATATGTGAAAACATTATGGCTAACCACCATAAAATAAAAAGAGATAATTAGCAGTATGAACACAAATATTCCAAGTACCTTATGGGGTCAGTATAACAAAACTACATTTAGGTTTAATGGAAATTTAGAATGGCAACCTATTCCACCAGGAGAAGACTGGAGTAAGTTAGTGGTTGCTAATGTTATGAGTTTTATCTCAGGAGACATTCCGTGGAACCATTTAGCAAGAACTAGTAGGAGTACAACTACTATTGTTGATCCTTCTATTGATTTACGTTTTATGCATCATGCTCCGTCACATGCATGGCAAGGAAATAACTTTGTTAGTAACCAATGGACTAAGGTTCCTTACATACCAGTAGACACTCCTATTATAGAACCTGATAACTGGGACTTGTTTTGGGAGTTATGGAACCAGCATAAAGATAGAATTAAAAGAGAGATGGACGAGCCAGACTATTGGCAAGGAGTAATGATTTACTTACACCCTACAATAGATCCTAGCAAGTTTAATTTCAATACAACTCCTATATCAGATTGGACTATGCATTTCCCTAAAATGTTTCAAGCAATTAATAATGCTATGCCTTATAAGTTTATTGAGAAGATTGTACTGTGGCAAAACGTTAGAGAGATTGATCCTCACTTTGATCCTGATCGTTGGGTACATCCTTTTCCAGATAGTTTAAGAGTAATGTTACATGACACAAATAAGAAACCTACATTGTATATGACAAAGTGGCCAGAACGCAATGACAGTTATAATCCTATACCTGTTACTAAAGTAAAAGGAGGAGACTTTGGAATTAAGTCTAAATCTATAACTGATGCTGATAAGTTCTATTGTGATGTACCAAAAGAAACTAATACTTTTCTGTTAAATAATGGTGCATTCTTGCACGGAGCAGATATGGGAACAGAAAAAATTATTATGGCTATTAAAGGAACTCCAGATCACTTTAAATGGCTACCTAGTTTAAAATCTAGTTACAGCAAATATAAGAGGGACGATTATGACAGTTTCTTTAAATCTTAGAAGAAATACAAACGAACACAATGTATCTGGTGCTTTAAATCACAGAGCACCTTTTTTAAAAAGTCAAATGAAACCTAGTAGACCATTTAACGATTTAATTAAATTTGAGATGACTGAAACAGATTGTGCTAAGTTAAAGAAGGACACACTAGGAGCAGTAGAGGAGTTTGGTAATTGGGGTTATAGATTAAAAAATTATAAAGATGATGCAGGATATTTAGGAACTGGGCTAACATATAATCCAAGGCACATTGATAGCAATAACAACTTTAAAGAACAAGATGTACATCAGCAAGTACAAGGAAATTACGACCCAGGCGCTAAAGGACTTAATGGACAAAACCCGTACAGTAGGCTTACAGGCAAGGATACAGTATTTGCTAAGGTAAACACACATTATGACACATTCTCGATGTGCTACCGTACTCCAGCCTCAAAACATGGCTATTTGGGCGACTTTATCAATTCCTTCAAAAAATCCATGGTTAGAAGCTCAATAAGGGTTATTAACGGTGCCGCTACGGGTCATAATATGGGCAATTCTAATACCGATAAGAAAATGAGGGCAGGTGTATCTTGGCATACTGACGAATCAATATTTGAAAATCTTCGTATTAATATACCAGTTGAAACACACCCAATATTTGTACTAGAGCAAAAGGGTTACCCGCCACAACACTTACAAGCAAATTATGCATATAGCTGGAATACTTCTTTATTGCATAGAGCATATGCAATGGAGCAAACAGAGCATCCATTATACAGAACACATATTATGTTAGGATTTTCTTGTTGGTGGGACTTTGATGAAACAAGTGAAACGTGGACGCAGAATGAATTTTTTGGAAAGAAACATCCTTGGGATATGCTTTATGATGGCGAGATAATTCCAGGATTAAAATTGGTATAACAGTAATATAAAGGAGTAATATATAATAGTATGAGTGTATTTAATAGTCAAAATCCTAATGCCGTGCAAGGAGTTGGTGCTTCTCACAGTAAACAAGGGATCAGAGTTAATGATCTAAAATTAGACAACGTTGCCGCTGAGGTGGCTTTATCAGCCATAGGCAATTTTGAACCTCTGGACTATAAACTTGACATTCATGGGATTCATAGTGTTATTAATGAGAAGTATGGAAATGATTGGGTCGATTATCTTCCAAGAACAGATAGACCAAATAACAGGAAAGCTATGTCTCTAACAACTATACCAGGGTGGTCTCATAAGAGCCCTCCTAGTATACCAGAAGCAGTTAAGCATATGAAAAGAGATGTAAAGGAATTTGAATTTTCAACTCCTACTGACTTGTATAACGATTGCGATCGTGCCTATCCTGGCAATACAAGTTTAAAATCATTCTTAGACGAATGGCAACCTCTTGGACGTACTTTTATTGTTAATGCTGGTATCGGTGGATATTTTGTTCCTCATAGAGATCACCCTGGCATGCCTCGTCCTGCATTACGTTTGATTGCTTTCTTGCAAAACTGTGGCCCAATGGATTATGATTGGCTTATGGACAATAGGAAGGTTGACATTGAGCTAGGAAGAGTGTACTATGTTAATACTAGAATGACACACAGGACAATGTCTTGGGTAGATAATAGTTGGCACCTAATACTGAACATTCCTTTTGATGCCAGTAACGTTTCAAAGGTGTTAGAGAACTTGCAACACAGGCATTAGGGAGATAAAAATGCGTTATTATCAAATTGACGTTAGTGGCTACGGAGGAGAAGTAGTCTACGGTAAACTTACTAAAGAACAACATGACTTTTGGGCAGACAAAGAAGAAGCAGATCTTACTTCGCATGCTTTCTGGGATCCTTATGATGAGGAAAATGAAGAGAATCTTATTTCAGATGAAGACGATCCTCGCTTCTTGGGTTACTGGCACGATTTAGATTCTATTGTACATCTAAATGGCGGTGCTATGCAAAACTCTTGGATATCAGTTGACGAAACTGAAGGTGAGGAATGGAATAGTGGCTCTGTTAAAGAAATTATTGATAAAATTGATATAGAAAAGTTTGTAGAAGAACACAAGAATAAAGTAGACGCAGAAGAAATTGACTTAGATGATCATGCTGATGAAGATGGACATAATTATATCTTCTATGGTATGAGTATTGAAAAAGGTCAGTTTCATTTATCAACACTTGAACTTCCAGATGATGAAGAATTTGATCCTGCAAAGATTAACTTCTCTACAACGTCTTTAGATAATGGTGATACCATTGTTGAAGTATTATCTTATGGAGATATTGATTTACATAACGTAGGTGGTGATACTACAGGCAAAGGTTATTCAACGGACGTATTTGATTACTAAATACCAGTATGAAACTAACAGTAGGTCCAACTGATTGTATTAAAGAAATAGAAGTACTACTACCAGATGCACTAGACGTTGGAGTAATGCTTAGTGGTGGTGCTGATTCTGCTATACTACTTTACATGCTATTAGAAGAAAGACGCAATACAAATTCACAACATATAATTAGACCTTTTACAGTAGCCCGTCCAGACGGAGCTTGGAATTATGTTGCTCCTATCGTAGATTGGATTAAAATGAGAACTAGTATTCATGTACCTGATCCAATTAAAGTAGGCAACCCTGATGTACATCATAGTAAGCAAGGACGCTCAGGTGCAGATGAAGCATTTAGTAAGTATGGTATTGAACATATATTCTATGGTAGTCAAGCTCATCCTCCTGTTAAGATGCCAGGTGATTATCCCGCAAGACCTAGTGCAGTTAATTTACCTCATACTACTTGTCCTTTTGCACTAGTTGATAAAAGACATACGTTACATTTATACGATAAACTTGAGGTATGGGATTTAATTAAATTAACTCATTCATGTACACATAGAACTGAAGGGCGATGCAGAGAGTGCTATAATTGTACAGAACGTTCTTGGGCCTTAGATGCGTTAGGCTTTACAGATCCGGGAGAGAAGTAATGGCACAGATTATAATTTGTGCTGGAATATCAGTTATTCCCTATATTAGACCTGTTGGAACATTTCAGTTAGCAAACGTACTAAGACAAGCTGGCTATACAGTTCAAGTTATTGATCAATATCCTTGGGTAGCACATTTAGGATTAGACGTTGTTAAGCAGTTACTAGATAAGTTTGTAGGACCCGATACGTTATGGATTGGGTATAGTAGTACTTGGTTTCGTAAGATTGAACAAGTAATTCCTCACTCTCCTATGGCTTGGCATTTGCCTAGTAAGTCTGGAGAGACGCCAGGCAACGAATCGTTAAAAACTAACACATTATTATTTTCAGATGAAGAAATTCACGACCTAAGAGCATTTGTACATAAGAAGAATCCTAACGTTAAATTTGTATTAGGAGGTGCTAGATCTCCTAAAGGACGTATTGCTTTATTCTCACCTTTAGTTGACATTTATATAGAAGGTTATGCTGATAATACAGTACTAAGACTCAGTAAGTATTTGGAAGGAAAAATTCCTAGTTTAGATGCCAAACCAGTTAAGTATGGCGGCAAAGAAATACCTGATGTCTATATGATTAATGATGATGTTAAAGCAGAATCCTTTGACTATAACAACTTTAGATTTTCCTGGCATGACTCTGATTTAGTTAATTGGGGAGAAACATTACCAATGGAGATTGCTCGGGGTTGCATATTTAATTGTGCATTTTGTTCTTATCCTTTGAACGGACGTAAGAAGATGGACTACTTAAAGGATCCGCTAATATTAAGAGAGCAAATAATAGAGAACTACGAAAGGTTTGGTACAACTAACTATTTCTTTTTAGATGACACGTTTAACGAGAGTGTTGATAAACTTGAGATATTAGCAGAACACACATTTTCTAAATTAGATTTTAGGCCTCGTTTTGGTGCGTTTATGAGAGCTGACTTAATTGCACACAATCCTAGACAAATACAGTTACTAGCAGACATAGGAGTTAGTGGAGCTTTCTTTGGTATAGAGAGTTTAAACTACGAAGCAAATAAGTCTGTAGGTAAAGGTATTAAGAAAGACAAACTGTATGATTCTTTGTGGAAGATCAAAGAAGAATGGCCAGATGACGTTGTTACTGATTCACAATTTATTATGGGACTACCTAACGATAGTGAGGAAACAATCGAAGAGTGGGTTAAGGAATTACTACATCCAGACTTTCCATTAGATGCGGCTAAGATTGAACCACTTGCACTAGATAAGGATCAAGTTAACTCTACCTGGGTAAGCAGTTTTGCAAAGTATCCTGACAGATACGGTTACAGTTTTCCAGATGATACAAAACCATATCATTGGGTTAACAATATGAACTTTTCTAGTAATGATGCACAAGCACTTAAAATTAAAATGGCCAAAGAATGGAAAGTTAAAGATAAACCTGCTTGGGTAGGAGATTACGGATTAATGAATGTTGGTGTTCCGGCAGATGTTATTGAGGCTAGAAAAAGAGGTAGAATGTTTGATGGCAAGGACCATGACAGACGTATATCTTTTGTAAAGGAATATATTAGGAAGCTACTTGAACTTCCTGAGGGTTAAATTTATCTAACTGTAAATCTACAGCCGTTTTACAATAACGTTTAGTGCATATAATATTGTCTTGTAATAGGTCAAACTTATCTATGCGTCCTAACTTTTGAATACTACAAATACCAGCATATGCATTGCCGTCAAAGTTAACACGAATTCCACTATTACCAGCAGTACAACTCCAACCTTGTAATTGATGCTGATTTGTTGTTACAAGATCAAATGGATTAACTAAGTTAAATGAACTACCATCTACGTTATAAGCAAACACTTTTCTATCCACTTCATCAAATCTTCTCATTATACCTGACCAGCCACTCTTCTTTTCTCTAATGTATTGCAGTTGACTTTCTTGGTAATCATATGGCTTGCCATCATTAACACCACCTGAATGATCTGTTAGTATCTTTCCATTTACTTGTTTCTTTAATCTATCTGTTAATGCATCATATAAGTGTCTAACCGTTTCCCATTGTATTGGGTCGCACATCATATTAAAAGATACATCACAGCCGTTGTCTAGTAACCATTCTCCTAGTAAGTTAATACGATCCATCTTACTAAAGCCCGGATGCAAGCTCATAGTCACCTTGTCTGGTAGGCTTTCTAATTCTTGCCACCATTTTAAAGCACGACTTCCGTTACTTACAGTTTCTAATATACCATATGGTTTAAGACGATGTATAATTTCTCCGTACATAGGATGCAACGTTGGTTCGCCACCTGATAAACAAACTTGTAAAAATCTATCACCTTTGTGTACATTTATTAGTCTATCTAAGAATACATCTATTTCTTCATTAGTCGGATAACCTCTTTTACGTCCATGGTGATGATCACCAGAATGTAAGTTAGTAGGGCAATAAGCACATGCAAAGTTACAGAAATCTGTAATTGTCCAATATACATATAGTGTTGGAGTGACCTTCTTTATTTCTTTAAGCACTTTGTTCCTTCCAAGTCTTGTTATGTTCATCTAATTGTTCTGATAAGATCTTTTGTCTAGGCGGTTGCACCATCATTGGTGAATCTTTTGTAGCCCAATCCCAATGCTTATCTGCATCAGTTAATTTCTTACTTGTAAATATACTTAACCCAATCTTACGTTTAACACCCCATCTAGGAAAAGCAGTACTACAATGTAATCTGTCTCTTGGAAATGTCATCGGTATGCCTGGTGTCCATTGAAAATGTTTATCCACAGATAAGCCTTCAAACGTACTTTGTGGTATATGTTTAGCATACTTTAATAATATAGGGTCAAAGTAACCATCTTCCTTTATTCCAATTACTTCGCTATAATCAGTAACATCACTATTCCATTCATTCCTACCAGTTTTTAATTCACTGCCATTAGATTTTTTATCTATAAAAATATTTCCTTTTGCAAAGAAACCTGCATCCTTCTTCCATTGCTGATCCATTATTATAAATCTATTATTTTCTGGAAAGTATTCTAACTCTAAATTTCTGTCAATCTGTAAAGGAAAAACAAATGTTTGTAGACATTGTTCTGGAGATTCTCCTCTGCCTGTATCAGTATGTACCATATATCCTGCTTCTGTTGAAAAGTAATTTCCTCCTGTTACTACCCATTCCTCGCCTAGATATTCGTTTATCATTGGACCTAGTAGCTCTAAAGCAGTCATCATTCCAAAAGCAAACTTTCTTCCATATGCATGTTCTTGATAAAAAGCATTATTATTAAATTCGTATAGCAATTTGTCTATTACCTCTTGGTCAAGTTCATTTAGTGTAGTAACTGGTGTTCTCATTTTCTAGTTTCATAGCTTTCTGCCTGTGGCTGTTTTGGTACTGGAAATATCTCATTAATTTCTTGTGTCATACTATTAGTTATGAGTCCTACAAACCTTTCACATTCTAAGTTATCTTTTAAATGTTCTATTTTATGACTTCTTGGTATAGATACTGCCCACGGATACCGTAAATTAAAATGAGCAATTAGCAACTGAGGAACTGTGGCTCCTATGCTTTCTGCTATAGGTCTCATCTTTACTAGTTCTTGCATATGCCAAAAATCTCCTCTATACGATTCAGCAGGATTTTGTTCTTTTCTTTGGTACCCGCTTTGTCTACCTCCTCCAAATATACTATGAGGCATTCCAGTTAGTTCAGCATCAAATTTTGTATTCCATGTTACAACTCTTTCGTACCCATTAGCACCTTTTTCTGTATAAACTTGATCAGGATACCTATGCTTAGGTCCGTAACGGAATTGTATTACTTTCATTCTTGCTTCTGCTGGGAAGTTTTCTGCTTTCTCATGTTCTCTCCATTCATGAATAGCTCTTCCTTTTAAGTTACTAACACCTACACTTTTTATTAATCCTTCTTGTACAAACTCGGCCATCCAGTCTGCAACTTTTTTAAGATCTACTCCTTGCATATAAAAATGTAATAGGTATGAGTCTACATAATCTGTTTGCAACCTGTCTAATGATTGCATTAACGATCTTCTTATATCATCTCTATTTTTAGCATTAATTGGCAGTACTTTTGATACAATTTCAAACTCATTTCTAGGCACGTTACTTCGAGACATTGCATCACCTAGCAACGTTTCTACTCTACCATCTGAGTACTGTTCAGCAGTATCAAACATTCTATATCCCATTTCAATTATTTTATCCATTAAGCCCTGTTGTCTGGGCAATGCGTCGGGTGTGAACGCAAATCCGCTTGTTCCTAGCCCTATTCTGTTCTTAAAAAACATAAAAAACTCCAATATTTCTGTCTATATAATGTATTTAGTGGTTGACTTTATGGTCCATATGCCGTATACTGTAAGTATAATAAGGAAACAAGGAGAGTAATATGTCAACAGATTTAAGAAATGTTCCTAATACTAACATGTCTCAAACAAGGTTTTGGGGTGGTGTTAGAGAGCAATGCGTTCAAATCACAAGACCTGCTTCGCAAAGAACACCCGGTTCTCCGTTGTTTGATGCTATCCAGTTGACTAGGGAAGAAGCTGGTAAGTTGGCTGTTGAGCTAACTTTGTTTTCACAAGGACAGGAAGTAATAGAAAATGAGTAAAACTTGGACGTTAAAAGGCTTAACAGGCAAAGGTAAGAATCGTATTCGTGAACATGGTAATGTTTGGGAAGTTCTTACTATTCAAGATATTGGTTTAATATCTGCAACACCTATGCCTCCCTTTCCTCCCATTAGAGCAGTACAGACTGGTGAGTGGCGTTGGTTCGATGATATTAATTTTGAGGTAGTAGCATGAAGCAAGGTAAAAGCAACTATTGGGACTATCAGCCAAGTCGTAAACAAGATCTTAAGGAACTGTATAATCGTTCTATAGAAAACGGATGGTTTCCTGTTGTTTATTTTAGTGGCTTTGCGTTCATTACATTTCTAATGTGGGTCTTAGCACCCTATGTGGCGTCATTCTTTCGATAGACCGTCAAAAATCTAACAAATAAACGGTACAAATTATTGTGCCGTCAAATTTTTGTCCGTGCTTAATTAATACCCTGTATCCTATAAATACATTTACAAGAGCTAGTAGGTTGTGCGAGTTCAGCCTACTGATGTTGATGCACCCACTTGTATTATCTTTATTTTATAGGAAATGACATTATGATTAGAATTACCTCGACTTTTGCATCATTAGTTATAATCTTTCTTGGATGGGTTATGCTACCAGCCTACGCGGCTGATCCGATAGTTACACAATCAACAACATCTTCCAATGTACCTCAAATGGAAAACAAACAACAACAGTAAAATCTCCCCCACCATCAGCTATTTCTCCAGCAATTACATCATCAGGTTCTGATCTATGTACTGTAGGTATTTCTGGAGCAGTACAAACACAGATACTAGGTATTAGTGGCGGGTCAACTGTTAGAGATATGAATTGTGAACGACTTAAATTATCAAAGACATTATATGACATGGGCATGAAGGTTGCCGCAGTCTCAACATTGTGCCAAGACTTTAGGATATTCTCTGCTATGCAGATGGCTGGAACTCCTTGTCCCTTTAAAGGGAAAATTGGCGATGCGGCAACACAGTTATGGGACGAGCACCCAGAATTACACCCAGAGGATTTAACTGAAGGGAAGAATGACAATGACCTTATTAAAGGTGCTATCGGCGGCTTTGGTCTTGCTGGCCTTTTGCTCTTCTTACTCTAAAGCAGACGATCCAGTTGCTATGACTGGGCCAGTTACAGAATATAATATAAGTGATGACGGATGGGCTCATGTACCTTTAGATTTTACTTTCCCATTTCAAAATGGATTTTACAATGATGCTTTTATGTTTTCAAATGGTGTTGTTGGATTTATTGATCCTGCCGCCCAACAAACTTATGGACTATGTTGTGATGGACAGAATATGTTAGATCCAACTAATACGTCAAACTATATCTATAACAATATTCAGACTAGACCTGGGCTTAATTTTAGTATTTTTGGGTTACATACAGACTTAAAAAAATATTCAGGTAAAGGCGGTAAGTTTTATACTCAAGGAGATGAAAGTGGTATGCGATTCTTCTGGGAGAACATAAGTGAATTCAGCCAACCTAATAACCTTAATACGTTTGACGTTGGAATATATCCATCAGGTAATATTGATATACACCATGAAAAAATTAATATAACAAACCATGATGTAACAGTTGGTATCTCCGGTAACTTCACAAACGATACTGCAAACTATACACATTATTTTTATAAAAGAAGCACTAACGGAGGAGTGTTTTGGAATGGTATAGGAAAAAACCCTATTGTAGTACCACAAGGAGGAACATTATGTGAAGCATCGCCTATATCGCATACGTTTTGTCCTGGATATGCAACTGCCTTTGCAGAAGCAGAATATAACAATAGCTGTCTAGCAAACCCACAGTTTGACTCCGGCTGTCCTGGATACCAAACTCCAGTTGAAGTAACTCCAATAGTTGAAACAACTCCAGTTGATCCAACAGTTATAGAAACACCAGGAGTTGATTCAACAGTAGCAGATGTTATAGCATCTCTAGCACCTATTGTTATTGCACCAGTCGTAGTTCCAGTTATTGTAGAGATACCTGAGGTAATAACACCAGTACAACCAAGCACAGACACGTCTACACAAGCACAAGAAATAATTGTACCAGCAACACCAGAGGAAACAGTTATAGCTGAAGTAGAAGCGGAATTAGCTACAGTTGAAGCAGAAGCTGAAACAGTAGAAACAAATGACAACGAATCGTCTGACTCTTCCAGCTCGCCAGCGGATAATACTTCCGAGGAGTCAGACGAGCAATCATCTTCAACTGAAGAAATAGTAGTAGAAAATGATAGCTCAGAAGAGGTAGCAGTAGAAGAATCAACTTCTACTGAAACAAAAGAAGAACCAAAGAAGCTCACTAAGAAGGAACGTAAAGCAAAATCTAAAAGAGATAAGATGAAGAAGATTATAACTAACAAACTTAAAGAATTAGCCAATGATATGGCTACTGCCGCAACAATAGAGCAACAGCAAGCGGTGCAGGCACAAATTAATGCTTTAATAAATTATGTGCCTGGTTTTAATGCTTATGGACAATTTAGTATTCCAGGTGTTACATTTTATACTCCAGAACCATTGTATGTTAACAAACGTATTCCAGAAAATAATAGAGGGCTTTTAAACGGACTTGCAAGTCAGATACTTCATGAGAAGATGATTGACCTGCAATACAAGAATTAGAAGGGATTAATTATGACAGAAGAAATAGATATAGCCGGAGTTAAAGTTAAAGCAGGCGGATCAATTGGTAAAATGTTTATGTATGCCACAGCCGCTGGTGCAGTAATTGGTGCTCTCTACGGAGGGTTTGAAGTATATAAAGATTATATGGATATGAAAGCAAAGATTTCATCTTATACTGCTCCTGACTTATCCGGCTTGGATAAAAGAATTGAACTGCTAAACAAATCAGTTCGTACTGCTGAAGATAGTGTAGAGCAGGCTAAAGACTATACAAGAGACATTAAAAATGATTTAAAGCAAGATATTGATAGAATTGAACGTATTGTTGATAAAACAGAGCAACGTGTTAAAAAGTCTGAGGAAGATGTTCGTAACCTTATAGATGTTGCAGATCAGCGATTTGATACTAAAAGAGACCAACTTGCTACAGATACAGACCGTAAGCTCAGAAACCTTGAATCTAGTCTAAATAAGAAGCTACAAAGAGCACTTGATAACCCACTAGCCAACAAATAATGCAGAAAAATACACTTTTTCTGCATTTTCTGGCATTTTCTGGTTGACCCTAAGGACTTTATCGTGCTATATTAAGTATACAATAAGGAATTGAACAAACAGAAGGTATACATTATGAATATGCAAGTGCAAGAAGTTATTAATGCAATTAAAGTTTCTAATTTTAACAATGATGAATTTGCAAGCATTTTGCAAGCAGTCCAAAACGCCAGAGCAAGTGCTGGTAGAGACACTATTCGTTCACTCACAGTTGGTGATGCTGTTACATTTAATGGTCGTCGAAATAGGACGGTAAATGGTACCGTTATGAAAGTAAAAATCAAAAACGTTGTCGTACTAGACAATGCAACTCAAACAAAATGGAATGTTCCAGCGTCAATGTTGACGTTGGTATAAGGAGGAATGCAAGGGCCACTAGCTCAGCTGGATAGAGTGCCGGTCTACGAAACCGGAGGTCAAAGGTTCGAATCCTTTGTGGCCCACCAAAAGGACGTGGCGTTGATAGCGCCTAGTAGAGGCTAGCAGACTCTACGATGAGAAGGAGGTAACAACTCCAAAAAATATGCTCGATGGCAGTAGCCCGGCTAGGAACAAGTCGTAAGGTAGATAGGCGAGGCGGGTTTGGACCCGGGGGCATTTTATGCTTTAGAAGTCGAGTCTATCAGTTCGTTCTTATATAGAAAAAAGGTAGCATATGTCCAAGCAAGATATACAAAGAATTGGATTTGCATGTAAGTATATGCATCCTGATCAAACACAAAAAAAGAAACTGCTAGAAGAAATTCAACGTCCGTTAACTGAAAAGTGTACAACAGTACAATGGCTCAATAGACAAACTGTAGATGTTGCAGAACAACGGCTGTGGGATATTATGATTCATAATACTCAAGCAGTTTACAATCTAGTTGAATGGGTTGGTTCACAAGAGCCAGAGCTTAGAATGGTCCGTATTGGCAGTAATCAATTGCCTATGTATACACAACCAGATTGGCGTTATTTTTGGCAAAAGCCAGACGTTAGAGAAGTATGTGCAAAAGGTTATAGCCGAGCAGGCGAACTTGCTAGAAAGTTAGATGTACGAGTTAGTATGCATCCTGGACAATTTTGTGTCCTTGCAAGTGTTACACCAGACATAGTAGAACGCAGTATAGAGGAGTTTGAATACCATGCAGATATCATCAGATGGATGGGCTTCGGCCAATCGTTCCAAGACTTTAAATGCAATGTCCATATCTCCGGTCGTCAAGGTCCGGCCGGCATTAAGCATGTCCTCCCAAGATTATCTTCAGAGGCGAGAAATACTATCACGATTGAAAACGACGAAATGTCCTGGGGTGTTGATGCGAGCCTCGAATTGGAAAAAGAAGTCGCACTCGTCCTTGACATACACCATCACTGGGTCCGCACAGGTGAATACATATTACCCTCCGACGATAGAGTTAGACGTATAAAAGATTCATGGCGTGGTGTACGTCCTGCTAT
>Ga0209830_10000577_pt1 | contig 38080 bp, 37 predicted proteins | sample ArcticOcean_MG_C_12_FD_187439 | JGI IMG/M metagenome (GOLD analysis project Ga0209830, IMG submission 187439) | Marine microbial communities from western Arctic Ocean - ArcticOcean_MG_CB8_130 (SPAdes) (version 2) | ecosystem: Environmental > Aquatic > Marine > Oceanic | place: Arctic Ocean...
TTCCTCCCAATTACCTACATGATAGCTGGATGGATTATCTATATTGGGATTCTAAGCTAGAGGCTTAAATTTTTTCTGATAAATTTATTGCTGCTTTGCACCCTACCTCGACCACCTTTTTAAAAGTCTTAAGAGCGGGTGTATTTTCTGATATCTCATTTTTTGCTATCTTTTCATGTTCGACTTCTTCAGCATGAAATTCTTTTATTGTTTTTAAAATCTCTTTTTCTTGACCAGAATCTTCTAATTCTTCAATTTGACTTGAATAATGTTTATCGATTACATCTTCAACGGCTTCAGTACAGGCCATTACACTATCTTTCCCTCCAAGTACTGACAAAGCTCCCAGTGTATATCCTGCAATATTCCATAATGGCATTAAGGCAGTTGGCCTCGTTTTTCTCTCTTCAACAAGCCTATCAAATTCATTAGCGTGCTTTTGCTCTCCCTGAGCCATTTCAGATACAATAGCTGAGGTTTTTTTATCACCTATTAAATTTAAAAAAGTTAGCTGGCCTTTATAAATAGCTATAGCACCATGCTCACCTGCATGATCAACTCTAATGATTTCGTCTAAGCGTTTTCTTTTCATAAAATTTTCCTAACTTTCCTGAATATAACTAAAGAACTTAATAATGAAATAATAAAATTATACCCTGCTAAGGATAACCCTAGTATTCTTAAAGAAGCCTCATTGCATTGTGGCGCAGAAGGTAATGATTTTAGGGTTTCAAGTAAATTTTCGTTTAATTTATTCGACGAAGCTTTACATGTTTGCGGTCCCTCCCAAAATCCCCATTCAATTCCTGAGTGCCAACCAGCAAACCAAGCATTTAAAAAAAGAAACAATGATATAAAAAAAAGAAAGTATTTATTTTTATCATTAAATATAAAATTTGGAATAATAGCTAAAAATAAAGAAATATACCAAGCCCACCTTTGTTTTAAACATAAATCACATGGTTCAAAACCTATGGCCTCGATTAAATGAACCGATACCAAAATTAAGATTATAAATAATATTAAATTACGATTTATCAATTAAAAATTACCTCTTTGAGTATTATTATTCCTATAACCATTGTTAAAAGTATAATTGTTAATGCAAAAGAGTACTTTTTTATAATATTTTTTGCCTTATCGCCCATCAATCTACATAAGACCACTTCTGTTAGAAATCTTAATCCTCTTGAAAATAAACTAAATATTATAAAAATAGGAAAAGAAACACCTGTTACACCTGATGTAATTGCAGCTATTTTATAAGGAATAGGAGTAAAGCCAGCTATAAAAATAAATAAATATCCATATTTATTAACTGAGGAAGAAAAACTTTTAAATTTATCCATTAAATTAAAGCTTTCAATTATATTGATTCCAATTGTATCAAAAAAGAATAAACCAATTAAATATCCTACAGCACCTCCAATGACAGAAAACAAAGTTGTATATAAACCTAGGGATATTGCTTTATCTCTATTGGCTAGCGCCATAGGAATTAAAAAAGTATCAGTTGGTATTGGAAAAAAGATACTTTCTGAGAACGAAATTGCATATAAATAACGCGCACTCTTTTTGCCTTTCAATATTTTGTATAAATTTTTACTTAGCGTATTCATTTTCTAACCTTTGGTGCGGGTGGGGAGACTTGAACTCCCACTCAGTTGCCTGAATCAGATTTTGAATCTGACGCGTCTACCGGTTCCGCCACACCCGCTTACATAAATATAAAACTTTAATTGTAATACTTAATATAATTAATTTAAAATAATTGTTACTTAATTATCTTTGAAATCTAATTTTACTTTGCTAAAATCAATTATGCTAAAATCTATTTACAAAAATATTTATAATCTTTGGATTGATAGGGTCAAGCCAATTAAAGCTTTCAAGGCAGTTCGCGCATTAGACAGAGACAAAGAAGACACAACTCAAGTATTTCACGTCATTGATGCTTTGAAAGGATCATCGGATAGAAAATATTTTAAAAAATTTTCTAATTCAGATATTGGAAAAAAAATCTTAGAAAGTAAAAAACAATTATTGGATATTCTAAAAGATAAGGAATTTTTAAAGAATTTGCCCAAAGATACCCTGGGATATAAATATTATGAATTTATCTATAAAGAAAACCTCTCGCCAGAGGAACTTATAGATGCGAGTAATAATGTTAATATTGATAGAGGAAAACAAGGTATATCTGAGGAAGAAATTTTATTTAACACCAGAAAGAGAGATATGCATGATCTTTGGCATGTGACCACAGGTTATGGGCGAGATGTTTTAGGAGAACTATCACTTTTGGCTTTTACATATGCTCAAGAACAAAATCGAGGTATTGGTGCAATTGCTCTTTATGGTTACTGGAAGGCTGGAAAAGAATTACCCGGCTTTAATCTTCGAAAAGTAATTCGTGAGGGCTATATGAACGGAAGAAATGCTAGCCTTTGGTCTTGTGAGGATTGGGAAAGTTTAATCGAACTCCCATTAAATGAGGTAAGAAAAAAAATAAAATCAAGAAGGCCTGATCTTTACCATGATATTTTACAAAAACTTAGCGCTCACAATATAGATTTAAATAATAACCAAGTATTAGTTAATTAAGTCATTACTATGATAAATATTTATGGATTAAAAAATTGTGATAGTTGCCGGAAGGCAATTAAATGGCTTGAAGCAAATAAAATTGAATATAAGTTTTTTGATTTTAAAATTATTTCTTTGACTAGGTCCACTGTATTGAAATGGATCGATATTCATTCACTAGATCAGATTATTAATAAGCGAAGTACAACTTGGCGCAATCTCGACGAGAAATTAAAAAATCAACTTGATACAAGGGCAATCGATATTATAATTAATTCTCCTTCTTTAATTAAGAGACCAATTTGGGAAATAAATTCGAAGTCAGATAGGGCTCTAAATCCGGGGTTTGGTATAAGGCATCAAGATCTATTAAAAAATTAATTTAGGCTAGAAAATGTTAAAAAGAATAAAAAATGAGTACACATACATTTCGACTTTCGGAAGAATATTTAGAGCTCTAAAATCTATTGAGGCCGAACCAGACTACATCGTGCCCTTACAAATCGCCTCACATGCAGAAAAAAATCCAGATTCAATCGCAATTTATTATGAGGATTCTGAGATTTCTTATAAAGAGCTAATTCTAAGATCGAATAAATATGCTCAGTGGTTCCTGAAGATTGGTTTATCGAAAGGTGATGTCGTTGCCCTCATGATGGAAAATCGACCTGAATTTTTAGCTTGTTGGATAGGAATTACTCAAGTAGGTGGAACAGTAGCATTAATAAATACGAATCTTAACAGTCAGGCGTTAGATTATTCCCTTAATATTTCTCAAGCAAAAAATTTAATCTTAGGAAAGGAATTACTAGAAAATTTTTCTTCAACCCAGCAAGAGGTAAAGGATAATTTTTCAACCTGGGTACAAGATGGAAAACAGGAATCAAGTCATTTTAAAAACTTAGACGAAGTGTTGGATAATATATCAGATAACAAGCCCGTAATTGATTATGTTGTAAGTAATTCAGATAGTGGTCTTTATATTTATACATCAGGTACTACTGGAAATCCAAAAGCAGCTACATTGTCACATAAGAGATTACGTTTAATGATGTTGGGCTTTAAGGGTGCAATTCGTCCCAACAAAAACGATAAAATATATAATGTCCTTCCCTTGTATCATTCAGCAGGTGGAGTAATAGCGGCTGGCTTAGCTTTAACATCTGGTGCATCGTTGGTTCTAAAAAGGAAATTCTCTGTTAATGATTTTTGGGATGATGTTCATAAATATAATGTGACTATTTTTCAGTATATAGGAGAACTTTGTAGGTATCTTCTAAATGCTCCTAAACATAAATATGAGAATAGGCATAATATTAGAATGGCTACAGGAAATGGACTAAGACCTGATATTTGGGATGCATTCAAGGAGCGATTTAAAATTAAGAATGTTTTGGAATTTTATGGAGCAACTGAAGGTAACATTTCCCTTATGAATTATGATGGTAAATCAGGTGCTATAGGCAGAATTCCAAAATATATTGAAAGTATTCTAAATGTTCATATCATAAAGTTCGATATTGAAAAAGAAGAGCCAATAAGGGATGAGAATGGACTCTGTATTCCTTGCGAGGTTGATGAAGTAGGCGAGGCTATAGGAAAGATTGTTATCGAAGGTAGCTTTGAAGGCTATGTTGATAAAGCTGCAACAAAGAAAAAGATACTTAGTGATGTTTTTGAAAAAGGTGATCAATATTTCCGTTCAGGAGATTTATTGAGTAAAGATGATCTTGGATATGTCTATTTTGCTGATAGAATAGGCGATACTTTTCGTTGGAAGGGAGAAAATGTTGCTACATCTCAAGTTGCCGAGGCTTTTGCGGGATTTGAAGGTGTACTTGAAACAAATGTTTATGGTGTAAATATTCCAGGTAGTGATGGAAAAGCTGGGATGGCAGCGCTATCAACTAATAAAGATATTAATTTAGATGAATTATATGAAAAGTTATCTGCATCTCTCCCAACATATGCTCAACCTTTAATTATAAGAATTAAAAATGAGATTGAGATTACTGGAACATTTAAGCACCGAAAGGTTGAATTAGTTAAGGAAGGGTATGACCCTAAAAGCATTTTAGAGCCTTTGTATTTTTGCGATCATAAGTCTAAAAAATATATACCATTAGATAATGATCTTTTCTTGAGTATTAAAAATCAAGAACTAAAGCTTTAAGATTAATTTTACGATTTATATTTATTTAATTTTAAAAAAAAGCATTATTCTTTTCCAGCGAAAATAAGCAAGAATTAGAGCAGTAAAAAAGCCTGTGAGGTATCCGGTGATATGTCGCCTAATAAAATAATATTTTATAAATGCTAATGGAAATTCTATAATTAGTCTAAAGAAGAGGAATGCTCTGTTATTTTTCTTTAGGGATAATGCTTGCATTTTTATATAATTATTTTCTTTCTCCACCAGGTGTTTGAAGGATCTAACAGATTTATGAAAAACTGGATTTTTTAAAGCTATAATCTTTTTAAAATTTGTCTCGACTGAATCATGAACCTTTGAATCAGAAAATCTCCCATGTTCAATATTATATAATCTTACACATAAATGATGAGCTGAAAATAACCTTGGTTTATTCCAGTTTGGATAAATAGGAACAACCTTCATTGAATAAAAGTTATCATTCATATTATTTGCAAATAAATTTCTAATTTCACCTGAGAGTTCTGGAGATAGATATTCGTCAGCATCAAGATTTAATAACCATTTATTTTTCGAGCAGTCTTCACCAAAACGTTTCTGGGGACCAAAACCATTCCATTTGTTAAAAAAAACCTTACATCCCATTTCTTCAGCAGTTTTTTGTGTACCATCAGTTGAGCCTGAATCAATAACAATAATTTCATCCACAAGCTCTTTAACAGATTGAATGGTTTTGCCAATTCTATCGGCTTCATCTTGAGCAATAATAAAACAACTAATTGGAAGTTTTTCATTCATTATTTAATACCTGATAATAACAATTTTATAATGGATTATTATTATATAATGTCATAGAATTTTTTAATAAATTTTCTGGGGGAAATTAATGAAAAACTTTGCTTTTATTTTCTGTTTACTTTTTTCATCTTTGCTGAATGCAGAGAATATTAATACAAAACAAGATTATATAATTGATAAGGATGCGAAGGTTAGAGAATCCGCTGATGAGTTGATTACAAGAGAAATTACAATTGACATAAATACTCACCCTGGGAATGTTCTGTATCAGGAAAACTGTGCAACTTGTCATAATGGTACTATAGAAAAAGCACCAGCGGCGAATTGGCTTGAGATGCTTATCCCACAAGCTTTATTAAGAACAATAAATGAAGGTATTATGTCCGAACAAGCTGCTCATCTATCTGAAGAGGAAAAGATTCAAATTGTTGAATATATTGTAAGGCAGGATAGAAAAGATTTTCCTAAGGAGGCAGAGCTTAATTACTGTGAAGCTAATAAAATGAAGTTTGATTTAAGGGAAGCTCCTGGATCCTATGGTTGGGGGTATGATACTTCACGGTTTATCCCTAAAAAGCATGGTGGAATAGACTCCAGGAATATTAAAAATTTAAAATTGAAATGGGCTTTCGGATTTCCTTATTCACAAAGAGCTAGATCTCAACCGCTTTTTGCTATGGGGTCTATTTTCGTAGGTAGTCAATCAGGTGATATCTATGCACTTGATGTTGAAACAGGTTGTGTTAAATGGAATTTTTCTGCCTCGGGTGAAGTTCGAACAGGTATCATCATGGATCAATGGGAGAATGGAGAAAAACCTAATAAACGCCCATATATTTATTTTGGAGATATACTTGCAAATGAATATGCCTTAGATGCTCAAACTGGTGAATTAATTTGGAAAATAAAATCTGATGACCATCCAAATGCTACTCGAACAGCAACCTCTGCAAAATTTGAAGATATCCTCTTTATACCTATTTCTGGATTAGAAGTTATTCCAGCTTTTGATGACGCTTATGAGTGTTGTACTTTTAGAGGAGGTCTTTTAGCTGTAGAAGCTAGTACCGGAAAGACCTTATGGAAGAAACATTCAATTCCTGTTCCAGCTAAATATTCTGGTAAAACATCAGTAGGAACAAGAATGTTTGGACCATCCGGGGCTCCAATATGGACATCTCCTAATGTTGATAAAAAAAGACGCTATGTTTATATTGGAACAGGTGAAAATTATTCAACGCCCGCAGATGACTCGTCTGATGCAATTATTGCTTACAATATCGATACTGGAGAAGAGGTTTGGAGACGACAAACTCTTGCTGGGGATGCATGGAATCTTGCCTGTATGGGAAAGGGTCTTCCAAATTGCCCTAAAGAATTTGGTCCTGATATGGATTATTCTGCAAGTTCAATAATGATTGATTTGGGAAATGATAAGGATATTCTTGTAGCAGGTCAAAAATCTGGTTCTGTCTATGGATTAGATCCAGATACAGGCAAAATTTTATGGTCGACTGAAGTATCAGGTGGCGGTACTCAAGGTGGTATACATTTTGGAATGGCGGCTGATGGAAAAACTGTATATGTACCAATAAATGACATGAAAAATACTCATGATGGAAAAGTTTGGCAAAATCGTAAGCCTGGTATGCATTCATTGGATGCTGAAACAGGAAAAATTTTATGGTCAAAGATTACTGATAAGGAATGTAAAGAAATAGATATTAATTGCGATCCTGGTATTTCAGCTGCAGTTACAGCTATTCCTGGAGCGTTGATAGCAGGCCACTTAGACGGTAATATTAGGATCTACGATAAAAAAAATGGTACTATTTTATGGGCCTACAATTCTTTAAAGGATTTTGAGAGTATATCTGGAACACCTGCCTACGGTGGAAGCTTTAGTGGATCTGGTCCATCAATTAGGAATGGCTATATGGCAATTAATTCTGGCTACGGTATTTATAACCATATGTCAGGTAATGCTCTATTGTTGTTTTCAGTTGACTGATCTATGAGGCAACATTTCCATGTTTTTGGAAAGCCTTCTCAATATCTTTTTCTATTTCTTCTGTTAAATCGATAGCAATAGAAGTTACAGCAAGTTTGAGTTGTTCCATATTAGTAGCACCTATTATATTTGATGTTACAAATGGTCTTGATGTAACAAATTGGTTTGCTAATTGAGTTGGATCAATATTGTATTTTATCGCTATATCAAGATATGCTTGAATTGCATCTCCCGCATAAGGACCCTCATACCTTTGCAGTCTATCAAAGAGTTCTTTTCTCGACCCTTTTGGCAACGCTCCATTTTGATATTTTCCAGATAAATAACCTTGAGCTATCGGCGAGTAAGCTAAGAGTCCAACATCTTCCCTGTGAGAAATTTCTGATCCACCTACTTCAAAGGTTCTATTAAGAAGGTTATAGGCATTTTGAATTGATTGAACTCTAGGCGAGGACGAAGTATCTGAATGATGAAGAAACTTCATTGTTCCCCATGGAGTTTCATTTGATAATCCTATATGCCGAATCTTCCCCACTTTAACTAATTCATTTAAAGATTCTAAAATAATACTTATATCGTTTGATGGCTTATCAATGTGCTCATAATTAATACTTCCACCACCAAATAAGTTCATCGGCCTATCTGGCCAATGCAACTGGTAAAGATCAATATAATCTATACCCAATCTTGATAGGCTTTTATCGACAGCCTCAAAAATTTGCTCCCTTGATTGTTCTGTTGGCTTATCTTCATCCCTTAGCCAGTTTAGCGGAGATCTTCCCGATACTTTTGTTGCTAAAATAACCCTATCTCTTGATTTTCTTTGTTTAAACCAAGACCCAATAATTCGCTCTGTTGAACCTTGAGTTTCTTTTTTTGGCGGAACAGCATACATTTCAGCCGTGTCAAAAAAGTTTATTCCCATATCCAAAGCATAATCCATTTGATAGTGACCTTCTTTCTCTGTATTTTGTTCACCCCATGTCATTGTCCCTAAACATATTTTACTTACCTCAATATCTGTTTTTCCTAACCTTCTTTTTTCCAATCTACCCTCCTATTAGCTTGTAAATAACTCACCAGTTAAATAAATCTTGATTGAGTTTTAACCATTCTTTACTTGATTTATAGTCTGGTAATGTATCACTTACACTATTCCAAAAATCCCTTGAGTGATTAAAGTGAATTAAATGACATAACTCATGTACAATAACATAGTTGATAATTTTTTCTGGTGCCATTATTAGTTTCCAATTATAGGAAATATTTTTATCATGAGAACAGCTTCCCCACCTTCGCTTATATGATCTAACCTTAATTCTTTTTGGATTAACATTTAAACTATCCGCAATACTGAACGTTTTTTCTTTAAGAATTTGAAAAGCGTATTTTTTATAAATTTTCTCTAATTCTATTTTTATTTTTGAACTATTATTTATATCATTTTTTTTTAATACAATTTTAATTTCACAATCATTAATACAACTTCTTTCACCTTTGATGGATGTAATATTAAGTTTTAATTTTTTCTCCATGAAAAGAAAATATTCACCATTTAAATATTTTTTTCTTTCAGGAATAATTTTCTCACTCTCAATCTGAAGTTTCTTTTTTATCCAAGGTAATTTTTTCTGAATAAAAGAATCTATTTCAGTTTTCGATATTGTTTTTGGAGCGCTTACTACAACTAATCCCTCATTTATTTGTATAGCTATTGTTTTTTTTCTATTAGTTTTTTTAATTAGAATATTCATTAAATATGGTGATCCCGACAAGATTCGAACTTGTGACCCCCAGATTAGGAATCTGGTGCTCTATCCTGCTGAGCTACGGGACCACAAATCGAGACTATAAATATACTTATTAAAATCAAGTTTTAATAAACTAAAGATCAATTTTATTTATAGAGGAGCCCAGGCTAGAAGACTAGAGTCATTTGCGTTAGAGTTTGGAACTAGCTTTATATTTGCTTCTTCTGCCATAGTTTTATAATCAATCCATGACGCAACAGCTTCTACTGGAGTCCCTGGTCCTGAATCAAAGATTAGTGGGCCATATATGTTTGCAGTATAAATTAAATCATCATCACCAACTCTTTGTGTAGCCTCGTGCCTTGCCCCTGCAGGTTCATAAAACCAAATTCCTGGTCCATAGCCTTCTGGCGGACCAGATCTTACACCCAAAGCTCCGTTGAGAACAAGGAAGTCACTTGCCCCTATGTGAGTATGGGGAAGGGCAACTCCATTATGCTTAACTATCATTGAAACAAATCCTGTTTCTTCGCTTACCCTTAAGAGCTTTAATCCAACATCTGGCATAGTTGGCATTACTAACCATGGGATTTCTCTCGTATCAACGAAGTGGGGATGGGTAACCTGAGAAGAAATAACAGACCCTGATTCAGAGTTCACTAAAGCTTTTGCATTTGATGAGGCAATGGCTAGAGGTTCTGAGGGACCATCGTAAGCCTCTTCTGGGCCACGTTCCCAGCAATCTTTACTGGAGCTTGGTACAAGAGGTATTTTATTTGTTTTTGCTAATTGAAGTATATCGTTACTTGTTAAAACTGATTCAATAGTTTCATTGGCATTTAAAAAGGCAACAGCACTGTAAAAATTTGCTAAAACCTCACAATCTTCATCTGCGTTTATAGAATTTACTTTAGAATTAGCTGAAATAAATCCCCAAGTTCCTGGAGCTAAAATACTGTCCTTTTTATCTTGGGTGTAAGTTAATTGGCCAGACAAAACCATTAAATCCATTCCGCCCAAATAAATAGAACTTGGAAAGCTTGCGCCTTTATCCAGCTTGAATATTAGTGAAAACATTCCAGTTTCAGAGCTAGCTCTTACCGGCTTAATTGATAAACCTTTGACATTATCTAGAGGTATCCATGGAAGCTTGTTGGTATCTAAAGATCCTTCTGCTCCATTAGGATTGTATTCCGGATTAAAAACTTCACCTGTATCACTCATTATTTCCCCCTTTAAAATTCTATTTTGTAGGAAATATCTATTGATAGTCAAGTATAAGTTTGCTTATAAGATATTTTTTTTCGTTAGTTTATCAATCCAATTATGATAATGCTGCTGAATTGGTTCATTTTTTCCAAACATAAATTCAGTATTAGCCTTAGAATCTATGCTATCTTGGATCATAAAATTCATTGGATAATCTTCATCTTCAATTGAAACTAAAGCTAATTTAGCGAACTCTTCTGCTTCTTTTATCTCTTGGTTTGTTTTTGGTTCCTTTAGGCACAAAATATATTGAGACGTAATAGTTCCCTGTAAATCAGGTGTTGGAAAAACTATACTAACTAAGCAATGCTGATTCTGAATTGCTGAAATTGATGAATTTGGAAAGACTGAGTGAATTAGCCTTAAATGATTTTCTGGTTCCCAATCCTTTTCTTCAATATCGGAAAGTTCATTGATATTTTTTAATCCAAACGCAAATCTTTGGTGAGGTCCAAAAGTATCATGTGCAATAAGGTTAACTATGGTATTTTTACCTACTGTTTTTGGGTGAACCATATGATGGTGATATCCATCCAAGTAACCATCCCAGCATATTTTCCATCTCGGACCATTTAGTTTTATACTTCGAAAAAGATGCCAGTTTTTCAAATCTATATCATCTAGCTCTTTATCAAATCCACTCATCCATTCATCAAGGTTATATTTTATATCTGGATTTAGGCATACCCATATAAAACCAGCCCTTTCTTCACAAAATAGTTCAGTTAATTTAATTTTTGATGTATCAACATCACCAAAAGTATCTGACTTAAAAATATTAATTAGTTGTCCAGTATTATCATACATCCACCCATGATACATACAGTTAAACTTTGATTTAGTTCCGCTTCCTTCCGGGCATACAGGCGCACCTCTATGCTTGCAAATATTTATAAAGGCTCTAACAATTCCATCCTTATCTCTTGTTACGAGTACTGGGGTATCAATGGCTTTAGTCGCTTTATAGGAGTTATTTTCTTTTAGTTCTGGGCTTAACGCTATGGGCACAGGATGATCATAAAAAATCTTACTAACCTCTGACTTTATTAGATCCCCATTAGTATAATCAGAAACTGGCTTTACCATGACATTATCAGCCTGGTCTGTAGAGCCGTTGAGATTATGATTCAACAATCTTCTAGCTATACTAATTAGTTTTTCCTTTTGATGCACCATTCATACCAACCTTCGGTTAGATTTATTATTTTTAACTATAATGATTAAATTAGATTGCCTCTTCAGTCTCTAATTCTTCATTTCTTCCGTTTGAATCATTGAGTATTGTTTCCATTTTTTCAACTGCTTTCTTTTCATCAGTCTTTTCGATTACTGCAACTTCACGAGCAAGTCGCTCTCTAGATGCTTCATACAGCTGTCTTTCGGAATAAGATTGCTCAGGCTGACTATCACTTCTGAAAAGGTCTCTAACCACCTCAGCCAATAACTTAATATCGCCGGAATTAATCTTTGCTTCATATTCTTGTGCTCGTCTACTCCACATTGTTCTTCGAACTTTTGCCTTACCAGTTAAAATTTCAAAAATTTCCTTTAATTGATTTTTAGTTGAGACTTTTCTTACTCCATTTTCTTTTATCTTCTCTATAGGAACTCTTTGAGTCATTTTTTCTTTTTCAAATTCAATTACATACATCTCCAATATTTGTCCTGCTATCTCTCTCTTTTCAATTTCGAGAACTTTCCCAACACCGTGTGAGGGATAAACTACATATTGCTCAGGAAGAAAAACATCTTTTAGTTTAGGTGATGATTCTTTCGTACCACTATTTTTAGGAGATGACTTTGAAGGTGATAATTTTTTTTCAGATATTTTTTTATTCTTAATAACTGATTGTTTTTTAGAAGAGATAGATTTATCGGTTTTTTTGGCAATTTTCTTATTTTCAGAAACTTTTGGTGACTTTTTTTTATCTTTTTTAGTTGGTTGCTTTTTTGCTACACTCATAAGAAATATCCCTAACTATTTTTAAGTTTGAGCACAGGATTTATCAGAATTAATTACTTTTTACAAGGTATTATACCTTAATCACCTTCGCCAGGATTCTCGCTGAAATATTTTTTAAATTTGTTTTCTTCACCATTAAATTTTTCTGCATCCTCTGGGCTATCTCTCGCAATAGTTATATTAGGCCATATATCGGCATATTTTGTATTAACAGTTAACCATTTCTCCGTTCCTTCTTTGGTGTCTGGGTGAATAGCATCAGCTGGGCATTCAGGTTCACACACTCCGCAGTCAATACATTCGTCAGGATGTATTACGAGCATATTTTCACCTTCGTAAAAGCAATCAACTGGACAAACATCAACACAGTCCATAAATTTACATTTGATGCATTCTTCTGTGACAACATATGTCATTAAACTTCCTTAACTTTTAAAATTTTCTTTTTAATAATACCTGCATCTTTGTCTGATATATGTAGCAGACCAGATAATCGACGTATGAAGTTTGACTCAAATGGATCCACAACACCATCTGCATTAATAATATCACACATCATACTAAAAACTATATTCTTTTTTTCTTTACTATAATTGTCATTAATAATTTTTGACCATTTATAAAGATCCGTTGATTCTTGTTCTTTCTTGCCACAATCTAAGACTAATAAGTCTATTTCATCATTAGAGAGGCCAAATTGTTCACTAAGTAGCTTTTTGATTAAAATGATCTCTTTTTCATCTTTGCTTCCATCTATGCTAGAGGCCCTAAGAAGCATCACGGTTACTGCTTCAATTATTTTTTTACCCTCAAGATTATTTATCTCTTCAGCGCTGTTTTCAGCTTGGTTTGATTTTGACTTTTTAAATAAATTTTTAAAAAATTTTATCATTTAATTTTATATCCTCAAACTATTTTAATTTTTTTATAAAGGTTGATTGCTTCTTTAGCACTAAGTCGCTTATTTGCAAAACTTTGTACTGAAAATATAATTATATTATCAATATTGTTTAACGTTACTATATCACCAATCTTTATTTTTATTGATGATTTTGAAATTTTTACTTTATTGATCTTTACAAGACCATCAAAAATTATTTTTTGTGCCCTAGCTCTTGATTTTATTATACGTGACCTAAACAACCAATTATCAATTCTTTGGTCATTAATTGCTGATCTAGGTAGGATAATATCTGATTTATTCAAATTATAATCTTTCTTTTAAATTTATTAAATCTATATTTTCTGAGAAAATATTGGAGCTTTCGCCTCCTACCTTTGCATACTTAGCCTTTTTTGATTTTTTTTGGCTATTTGACTTACTCTTATATTTCTTTTTATACTTTATCTCAATTTCGTTAGCATCATCACTTGAACTAGTTTTAATATTTTTATTAATCTCAGTAAAACCTAAATATTTAATAACAAACTTTATATTTTCTCTTGAACATCCTAATAGGGCAATCATTTCATCGGTTATGACAAAATTCTGATTTTTTTTGTCCATTTCAATTTGATTATAAATTAATTTATCTAACCTTTCTATTATATCAGCTCTTATAGCCATCTTTCCAAAAACTAAATAACCCAATATTTTATATATTTGATGAGATATACTATTGTTAACTTCACACGATGTTATCCCAGGCCTTGGTAGGCTATCCTTAATTTTTTTTATTTCGTTCAGATTGTATTTCTTATTAGAAAAATTGATCCAAAGTGATATTAAAAGCTCTGTCGCCTTTGGTTTAACTGTTGCTGGGAAGAAGATAGAAAATTTTCCTATTTTTACACCTAACTTTCTTAGATCATATCTTGATTTTTGGTCGAGTAACTTTATTTCACTTTCTATTTTATCTCTTTTTATTAGTCCTAATTCCTCAGTGAGTCGATATGCAATGCCTTTTGCTCCTGGCTGCATATTATCAGTTCTAGTTAAGGAAAAAATTTCTTTTAGAGTTGATGATATATAAAGGTTAAGCCAGATTTGTATCTTTTCCTCTAGATTAATTTTAATTTTTTCATTTAGCGGTTCGTCATATATTAAAAATATCTCTGGCTTTAGGGGGTTTCTTCCAGGTTTTAATGAGGCAATTTTTTCATTATTTACATGAATAAATAAATCTGATTCTAAAGAAAATTCTTCAAAATCTAGTGAAATAATTTTTAAGGATTTTTTAGCCACTTCCTCCCCAATAGATTTTGATAGTGAAGATATTATGTGTTTCATATAAGATTCAGATCCAATTTTTTCTGCTATAAACTTTAATCCTTGTATCTTACCAAAATATTTTCCTTCAACAGTTACCTCACCATCTTCGTTAATCCCTGATAAAATTTCTTTTTTATCTTTATATTTTAATCTTAATCTACTTGTTCCCTTATCAACAAACCTATCTGTTAATGCCTCATGCAGTGCGTCCGATAGTTTATCTTCTATAAGACGAGTTTTTCTTTGCCAATAATCAGGGTTTTTAATCCATTTAGATTTTTGTGTAATAAATGTCCACGTTCTTATATGGGCAATTCTATTTGATAAGGTGGCTATATCACCATAATATTTTTCTATAGGTTTTATTTGATCCCTTATCCAATCATCGGAAAGTTCCTCATCTTCACAAATTTTCTTGAATATCAGAGAAACCATCTTTGTATGCTCTCCCTCACTAATATTTCTAAAATCCGGAATCTGGGAAGCTTCCCATAAGATTCTAATATTTATTGAAGTATTCGCTATTTCTTTTATTTCAGGGTCTTGCCCTAGTCTTGTTAGAGCTTTCAAATCATCTGCATGCCTCGATGCTCCCAATTCTAATCTTGAGGGTAGTGACTTCAGACTATTAATCAAATTAGTTAGTGAAGAAAAATCTAATTTTTTATTTCTCCATTTTGCAGCTGACATAGGAATAAATCGGTGTTCTTCAATTCTTAAGACAATATCTTCCTCAAGCTCGTTAGCTTCTCCCGTCACTCCAAATGTTCCATCTTTTTGATATCTACCTGCTCTTCCTGCAATTTGAGCGAGTTCGTGGGGGAATAAATTTCTATAATTTTCACCATCAAACTTTTGTGTTTCAGCAAATGCAACGTGGTTGAGATCTAAATTTAAACCCATTCCAATTGCATCGGTAGCCACTATATAATCCACTTCACCATTTTGATACATTTTGACTTGAGCATTACGTGTTTGAGGGCTTAATGATCCCATAACAATTGCCACTCCACCTTTTTGTCTTTTTATTATTTCTGCTATTGCATAAACAGATTGAATTGAAAATGCTACTATTGCAGATCGCTTTGGAAGATGGCTAATTTTTTTATAGCCTGTGTATGAAAGTTTAGAAAACCTTGGTCTATTTTGAAATCTAACATCATTCAGTAATTTTTTTATAACTTTACTCGAAATACTAGATCCCATAAACAATGTCTCGCTCATACCCCTGGCATTTAAGAGTCTGTCGGTAAATATATGGCCTCGTTCAGGATCATCCATTAGCTGTATTTCATCGACAGCAAGAAACTCTACTGGTTTATCTACTGGCATAGATTCAACTGTACATGCCCAATATTGAGGATTTGGAGGAATGATTCTTTCTTCACCAGTTATCATTGCAACCCTAGATGGTCCAACTTCTTTAACTAATTTATCATACACTTCTCTTGTTAGTAACCTCAGGGGTAGTCCAATCATACCTGATTTATGCGCAACTAGTCTTTCTAGTGCGTAATGAGTTTTTCCGGTGTTAGTTGGACCAAGTGCTGCAATAATAGCCATAAGTTGTTTTACAAAATTTTAGTTTATATTCAAGTTAAATAAAAAATAACGATACACTCCATATAGTGGCATATAAAATTATTAACTGGACTACTTGAAGAACGTACCATGACCGAATCAATCACATGGATAGTTTCTTGTTATGTTCTATACTATATGTAGATGTTAATAAAACGATTAGTACTATTTATAATAAATGTATTTTCATTATAAATTTTATTATAAAAATGTATATTATGATAAAAATATGGAGCTTTAGTTATGGACTTTTCTATACCGCAAGAGATTCAGGATTATTTAGATATTCTTGATAATTTTATCGAAAATAAAATTAAACCTATAGAGATGAAGAACGATAATATTCGATTTTTTGATCATCGTAGAGAACATTCTAGAACTGACTGGGATCGCGGAGGACTTCCTTCAGAGGATTGGGAGGATCTATTAAGCGAGATGAGGACGGTAGCGGATGAGGCCGGACATCTTAGGCATGGATTACCAGCTGAATATGGAGGTCAAGATGGTTCCAATCTATCAATGGCAATTATTAGAGAACACTTGGCCGCAAAAGGCTTAGGACTTCACAATGACTTACAGAATGAGAATTCTATTGTAGGAAATTTTCCTCAGATTTTAATGTTTAGGGATTTTGGTACGCCTGATCAAAAAGATAAGTTTATTAAAGGTATGTTAGATGGAAGTATTAAAATATCGTTTGGTTTAACTGAACCAGAGCATGGTTCAGATGCAACATGGATGGAAACAAACGCAATACCAGAAAAAAGAGATGGTGTTGATGGTTGGTTAATTAATGGATCAAAAACCTGGAACACCGGTTTGCATAAGGCAAATTATGATATGATTTTTGCCCGTACAAGTGGCGACAATGGATCGCCAAAAGGTATTTCTTGTTTTCTAGTTCCAACATCTTCCGACGGTTTTAATATTGAAGAATTTATGTGGACTTTTAATATGCCAACCGATCACGCCTTAATAAGCATGAAAAATGTTTGGGTTCCCTCCACTGCAATTTTAGGTGAACTGGATAAAGGTCTTGATCTTGCTCAACACTTTGTTCATGAAAATAGAATTCGTCAAGCTGCTTCAGGAGTGGGAGCAGCACAATATTGTATAAATATGAGTGTAGATTATGCAAACGAAAGAAAACCTTTTGGTAAACCTCTTTCAACAAATCAAGCTATTCAATTTCCTTTAACTGAACTTCACACAGAGTGTGAAATGATAAGGAATTTAGTTTACAAGACTGCATGGCAAATGGATCAAATGACTAAACCCGAGGTCGCAATTAACTTGTCTGACAAAGTATCAATGTGTAATTATCGATCTAACAGATTAGTTTGCCAAGCTGCCGATCAAGCTATTCAAGTACATGGTGGTATAGGTTATTCTCGTCATAAGCCTTTTGAGCATATATATCGACACCATAGGAGATATAGGATTACGGAAGGGTCAGAGGAAATTCAAATTAGGAAGGTTGCAGGGTATCTTTTTAAATTTTTAAAACGAGGAAAAAAATAAAGGAATAATCTATGAGAATATTTTTTTTAACAATAACTTTATTTATTAGCATTACTTTATTTAACTATGAAGCTAAATCACAATTATCCATTGATACTGATATTACAATATTAAGGGCTCAATCCGATGAAGGTAACCCAGACGCTAAGTTCTATTTAGGAACTCAATATTATATTGGGAGAGATTTGAATCAAGATTTTGATAAAGCAATTAAACTTTTTCAGCAAGCCTCTGACGGAGGAAATGTTTCAGCTACTTTTAATTTAGGAATTATTTATGCAAAAGGAAGAGGCGTTGAAATTAATGAGGAAAAAGCATTTGATTATTATAAAAAAGCAGCTTACGGCGGCCTACCTCAGGCTCAATTTAATTATGCATTATGGTTAAGAGAGGGAAGAGTGGGTGAGGCTAATCCAATAGAGGCTATAGAGTGGTTTAAGGCTTCAGCTAATAAAAATTTTGATCGGTCACTAATTGAGCTTGCAAAAGGTTATGAGACCGGAGTTGCTGGAAGGCGAGATTACAGAGAGGCAGTTAAATTATATAGGCGAGCAAGAGCGACTGACGATAATAGAGATGACTCACCTTATCTGCAGGCTACGTTTTATTTAGGTAGATTGTACCTAAAAGGACTAGGAGTTTCTCAAAATGCTAATAAGGGTTTAAAATTTATAAGAGAAGCTGCTGACGGAAAGGTTAATGCTGCTCTAGTTGAAATGGGAAGAATTTATGAAGAAGGACGTTATCTAAATAAAGATTTAAACTTTGCTCTAAATTACTTTTTAGAATCCAAGAAGAATGGTTTTATTGAATCAGAAGAGGATATTATTAGAATTAAGAAAAAATTGGGGTCTTCATAGATAAATCTATCTTGACGTATACTTAATAGGTATATAAAACCCAAGCTTAACTTTAAAATAAAAATTGGTATTTATTATGTCTAGACAATGTGAACTTAGCGGAAAAGGTGTGATGACAGGTAACAATGTTAGTCATGCTAAAAATAGGACGAGAAGAAGATTTTTGCCTAATTTATGTAATGTTAGTCTTGCAAGTGACAAACTCAATCAAACAGTTCGTTTTCGAGTAAGCGCACATGCCCTTAGATCAGTAGAACATGTTGGTGGTCTGGATAATTTTTTAATTAAGGCAAAAGATTCTGAGCTTTCAATTAAGGCTAGAAAACTTAAAAAGAGAATAGTTAGCGTTTAAACCCCAATCTTAATCCTTTTCTTGTTACGCGAATTAAATTCTTCATCAAATAAACCAGCCAGTTGTTCCGTTATAGCCCCACCAAGCTGTTCAGCATCTACTATCGTCACAGCTTTTCTATAATATCTATTTACATCGTGACCAATCCCAATTGCTGTTAGTTCAATCGATGAATCAAGCTCGATTTTTTGAATTACTTGCTTAAGGTGTCTTTCAAGATAATTACCTGCATTTACTGAGAGGGTTGAGTCATCAACTGGGGCACCATCTGAAATAACCATAAGAATTTTTCTTTGTTCTGTTCTTCCAAGTAATCTTTTGTGAGCCCATTCTAATGCTTCCCCATCAATATTTTCTTTTAACAAGCCTTCTCTTAACATTAACCCGAGGTTACGTTTTGATCTTCTCCAGGGTTCATCAGCAGTTTTATAGATAATATGTCTAAGATCATTTAAGCGACCAGGAGCAGGTTGTTTTCCTTCCTCTAACCAAGATTCTCTTGATTTTCCACCTTTCCATGCTTTTGTTGTAAACCCAAGGACTTCAGTTTTTACAGAACACCTTTCAAGTGTCCTTGCTAAAATATCGGCACACATGGCGGCAATTGTTATTGGCCTTCCTCTCATAGAACCAGAATTATCAATTAATAACGATACAACTGTATCTCGGAATTCAATATCTTTTTCCATTTTAAAAGATAATGCTGATGTTGGATCAATAATAACCCTAGTCAATTTTGAAACATCTAAAAGGCCTTCTTCAAGATCAAACTCCCATGAACGATTTTGTTGGGCTAATAATTTTCTTTGTAATTTATTTGCTAACCTTGTTACCGCCCCTTGAAGGTGATTGAGCTGTTGGTCTAAATATTCTCTTAATCTTTCAAGTTCTTCCATTTCGCATAAATCAACAGCTTTAATTTCTTCATCATATTTTTCAGTAAAGATTTTGTAGGGAAGCTCTCTTCTTTGTTCGTTGTCATTGCCCCTACCTCTTGCAGATTGGGCAAGACTATCATCCTCATTATCTGATTCTTCTCCAACCTCAGACATCTCGGTTTCCAATGAGTCATCCTCCTCTGGGGTACCATCATCGGCTTCCATATCATCTGATTGTGTTTCATCATCTGAAGTTGATTCATCCTCTTCAGCGTCTGAGAATTCTTCATTCTCATTCTCATTACTATCATCTTCTTGATCTTCTTCTGTTGGATCTTCGCCTAACTCATCACCAAGCTCTAGATCACCAATCAGTTTTCTTGTTATTTTAGCATATTCTTTTTGGTCTTGGACGCTCTTTATCAACTTATCTATTGATGTTTCAGCTCTCTCCTCTATCCATTTCTTCCAAGGTTGAATATACTCTTGTGCCTCATCAATTTTATTACCAGTTAAACGCTCCATTACAATATATGATAGAGCTTCAATCATTTTACCTTCAGGGCTGTCATTATTTACACTTAAGACTTTTCTTTTTATTTTGGTTTTTTCCATTTCCACTAAATTATTGGAAACACCAGTCATTGAATTAGAGCCTATAGCATCACACCTTACTTTCTCGAGAGAGTTATATATTCCTTTTGCATTCTGGCCCTGAGGAGAATATTTTTCATCTATCATTTCTTTGTGATGAGCTAGATATAGTGCAAGTGAATCTGCTTCACCTCTTAACGAATTAATTTGAGCAGAGTCCATATTTTTATTTGGCATTGGCAGTCTTGCTTTTAGACCACTCAAATTACCCTTATCTGATCCAAAACTAACAGTAAGTTCATCTTGTTTTGAGATCGAACGCATAGCCATAGTTAGGGCACGCTTAAACTCATCAATATCTGAGGATTTATTTGTCACTATCGTTTTCTGATTTCAATATTACAGATGTATCTACCAACTCTTCACCGAAGCTCCTTTGGTAAAACTCTGCAATAGTTTGTCGTTCTAATTCATCACACTTATTAAGAAAGGTTAGTTTAAAACTCAAACCTACATCTTTAAGAATTTCGGTATTTTGAGCCCATGTTAAGACAGTTCGAGGACTCATAACGGTAGAAATATCGCCGTTAATAAAGCTATTTCTTGTTAGATCTGCAACTCTTATCATTTTAGAAATAACTTCCTTACCTTCTTTATTGTTAAAGGTTTTTGCTTTTCTAGAAACAATATTTAATTCATCCTCATGTGGAAGATAGTTAAGAGCGCTTACAATTGACCAACGGTCCATTTGACCTTGGTTAATTTGTTGAGTTCCATGATAAAGTCCAGATGTGTCGCCTAAACCGACAGTATTCGTTGTTGAAAATAAACGGAAATATTTATGAGGGGTTATAACCTTATTTTGGTCTAGAAGTGTAAGCTTACCAGAGATTTCAAGAACCCTTTGTATTACAAACATTACGTCTGGTCGTCCTGCATCGTACTCATCAAAGACCAATGCCACAGGATTCTGAATTGCCCAAGGCAAAAGTCCCTCACGGAATTCTGTTATTTGTTTTCCATCTTTTAGCGTAATCATATCTTTGCCAATCAGATCAATCCTACTAACGTGACTGTCAAGGTTAATTCTAATACAAGGCCAATTTAATCTAGCTGCTATTTGTTCAATGTGAGTAGATTTACCAGTACCGTGGTAGCCTTGAACCATAACCCTTCTGTCATGCGAGAAGCCTGCTAGAATAGCTATAGTAGTTTCATGATTAAACAAATAATCCTCATCAATCTCAGGAACATATTCATTTGTTTTTGAATATGCGGGTACCTTTAAATCAGTATCAAGACCAAACATTTCTTTAACAGATATCTCAATATCTGGGCTTCCAATATCTATAACTTTTTTTGTATCCGTGCTCATAAATTAATTCCTTTCTTTTATTAATACGATTGTTTAGCAAATTCAGATATAATTTAACAGTGCCCTTTTGATTTTAAAGCTTTATAAGCACTGATTACTTCCTTTAATAAATCTTCTTGTGAATTATCGCCCCCATTTGTGTCTGGGTGAAGACTTTTCACAACCTCTTTAAATTTTTTTCTTATATCATTTTTGTTTGAAACAGAATTAAAATCAAGAAGCTTGTAGGCCTTTTCAGATATTTTACCTTTTTTTATTTTAGATTGTCTTTCATATTTTGATGTTTTTTCTTTTTCAAATAAATCAAAAGGATCATCAAAAGCACTACCGTCATTTTTGGCAAATTTTGAAAAGTAGCTCGCTTGAGGGTTTGTTCCTGATTTCCAGGTTGGCCTATGTCCAATTATTGCAGAAATTTGATAATCAATAACCTCTTCTTCGCTCATCCCTTCAAAGAAATTATAATTCTTATTAAAATCCTTTATATGATTGAGGCAGTAAAAAAATTTTGCAGAAGATTTTGTTTTTGCAAGGAATTCACCATGTTCATTGCAACCCCCATAGTCACAGACTTTTTTTTTTGATAATATTTTCGGTTTTATCCTTAAATTATTAAAATATTTTGGGTTTAATTTCATATAGAATCAATTCCTAGGTTATTCGTATGTATTCAATTTTAACTTATAATCTGATATAGTGGAAATATTAAAATGGAAATAAAAGAAATTATCTTAAAAAAACTCTCTGAGGCTCTCTCTCCTTTATTTATTGAGGTAGAAGACCAGTCTCATTTGCATGCAAATCATAATGAAAGTGCTAAGGCGGGGGGAACTCATTTTAAAATATCGATAAAGTCACAGGAATTTAATAATATTAAACCAATCGAAAGACATAGAATTGCTATGAATATTCTTAAAGAAGAATTTAATAATGGATTGCATGCTGTTTCATTTGATTTAAAGGATTCAAAAGATTAACGCTTGTTTTCTATATTTTAAATTTTCTTAGGAGGGTGTTTTGAAAAAAATAAAAAGAAATACTGTAGAGTTTATTTTTATAATCTTATTTTTTTTTAGTAATCTTGCTTTGGCTCAAGATAAAACAATTGAAGAAATTATAGTTACTGGTTCTTATATTAAAGTTAGATCTAAAGATGGATCCTCACCCGTCGACATAATAACTAGAGATGAAATTGATGGAATGGGAGCTTTTTTAACGTCTGACATCACTAGAAATCTATCCATTAATTCAGGCTCTGAAAATAATACTGATGCATTTACCTCAGGAAATACACAAGGGACATCAAATATTAATTTAAGGGGGTTAGGTTTATCTTCTACATTAGTCTTGATTGATGGAAGAAGACAAACTGTAACTGGTGCAACAGCCAATGATGGTAGTGTTTTTGTTAATACTTCAACAATTCCATTAATTGCTATTGAAAGGGTGGAGGTTCTTAAAGAGGGGGCTGCATCAATTTATGGATCTGATGCAGTGGCTGGAGTGGTTAACTATATCTTTCGAAGAGATTTTACGGGAGCTGAATTAGAAATATCTAATCAAAAAGCTGACGCTGGAGGCCAAGAAGATAGATCTCTAAACTTTATAATTGGCAATGAAAGAAACGGTTTAAATTGGATGTTAGCAGGAAGCTTTCTTGATAGATCGGCTATGGCAGGAAGTGAAAAACCTGAAATTTCTCAACTGGCTGTTAGTGGTCTTGGAAATAGCTTTCTTCTTTTTGCGCCTTCCAACGTCAACAAAGGTCCTTACAAAGGGGACTATAGTATATTTGAAAATGTACCAGACGCTGACTGCGTTAAAAATAAAGGTATAATTATCCCTCAAGGAAGTGGATCACGGTGTGGATTTTTGTATGGTCCAAGGTTCAACCTTGTAAATGATGAAAATCATGAAAACTTTTATGGTTCATTGAAAAAAGAATTCATTAATGGAGTAATGCTTGATGCAGACTTTATGTATTCTTCTAGTAAAGTAAATGACAACCCTCAGTCACCGTCTTACCCAGCTCTTTCTTATTTAGAAACTGCTAATTTAATAATGCCTGAAACAGCAGGTAATCCATTCGGAGCTCCTGTAATGTGGTTAGGGCGTCCTTTGGGCTCATCCTATCCATCACCATTGGCTCCTAGAAGTATTTATACTCAAAGAATTTCGTTAGGTATGTCTGGAGAGCTTAATAACGGCTTTGACTGGGATATACATTATACATCAAGTAAGGATGAAGGTTACATCAGTCAACCAGATACAAGTAAACAGAGGTTTACTAACGCCATTAAAGGTCAGGGCGGTGTAACTGGTGATCAAACTTGGAATCTTTTTGATTCATCTGCAAATACTTCACCATTAGTGGATTGGATATCTACTAAACAAGAAACTTGGACTGACAATAGATTGGATGTTTTAGATTTTGTTTTTTCTGGAGATATAAAAACAAATGCATTTGAGAATATTGCAATGGCAGTAGGACTGCAGCTTAGAAAAGAAGAATTTTCTGTGAAACGCGATAAAGACTCACGTATAGAATTTGATAATAATGGAAATATTTCAAAACCAGCGGACTTATTATTTTTAGGGGGTGGTATAGAGGCAAGTGCAAAAAGAAATGCAATGGCAGCATTTGCTGAATTTTCTATTCCATTAAGTGATAATTTTTTACTTAAAACAGCACTTCGATATGAAGAATTAGAAGACAACAATACATTTGATCCGAAAATATCATTGCGTTACCAACTATCAGATGCCGTTGTTTTACGAGGGTCTTTAAGCACATCCTTTAGGGAGCCTTCATTATCCCAGCTTTATTCAGGCCAGGTTAGCTTACAGGGTATTCAGGATTACTCTGAAGGAAGTCCAAAAGGCGGAACTACCTTTATTCGCATTGCTCAAAATGGAAATGATAGACTGTCCCCTGAAGAATCTGAAAATTTAAATCTTGGCGTACTTTGGAATCCTAAAGATAATTTAAGTTTTAAATTGGATTATTGGGCAATTGATTATTCAAATGTTATTACAATAGAAAGTCCTCAAGGTAAGGTGATAAATAATCCACTAGATTCAGATGTTAAGAGAACAGTTGATGGAACTCTTTTAGGTGTAACAACAAAATATTTTAATGCTGCAAATGTTGATACTAATGGTATGGATATTGAAATAAATTATAGTTTTGATACTAATTTAGGTTCATTAAATATGGCACTGAGAGGAACTCATATTTTAAAATATGAGATTCCAGATACATCAGGTGGATCTAAAGATGTGGTTGGATTATTTAACCATGATAATTTTGCTAGATCGCTGCCTGAAACTAAAATTATTTTAAATGCAGATATTATCAATAATCAACATATTTTTTCATTAGTTGGTCGCTATACTTCTGACTATAAAACTACTCGAGTATTAAGTTCTTCCGCAAAAAGTTTGGGGTATAATCAAAATATAGATGAATGGTTTAGTATTGATTCTAAGTATAATTATTCCTTTGAATTTAATGAAAACGAGATGAGATTAAGTTTGGGTATCAAAAATATTTTTGATGAAGAAGCTCCCCAGGTTTATGATGCAGCTAATTTTAGTTATGATCCAAGACAACATGATACAAGGGGCCGGTTAGCTTATATTGGATTAAAATTATTGCGATAGCTGAGGTTGCGTATTTATTTCCTTTTCGCACAATAGTTTGACTAAAAAATAAAAGTAATTAATAAATTAAACTTTTTCTACTCTCAGTGAGGTAATTTGATTTCTTGTTCTACCTAGAATTTTAAATTTAAATCCATAAAAGATATATGCACTTCCAACCTTAGGTATAGTTTGCGATTCATGTATTATTAGACCAGCTAGGGTTGTCGCTTCAGTATCTGGGATATCCCAACCATAATTTCTATTAAGATCTCTTATACTCATACCCCCATCGACATCAATTGAGTTTGGAAACTCAGAAATAACTTCTTCAGTTTCCACATCATGTTCATCATCTATTTGACCAACAATTTCTTCTAGAATATCTTCTAGAGTAATTAATCCCATAATTGATCCGTATTCATCAACAACTAGAGCCATATGAAGTTTTTTATCTAAGAAAGCATTTAGTTGTTCTTTCAGACTCGTTGTTTCAGGGACAAACCAGGGTTTAGATAATATTTTTCTTATATTAATATTTTGGAAATCATTATTATTCAGGAACGCTTCTTTTGTAAGAGATTTTATATGCAATAAACCTATAAAATTATCAGTATTTTCTTCCCAAACAGGAATTCGCGTAAAAGGTGAAGAGAGAATTTCCTTAATTATCTTTTCATTAATTTCATTAATATCAATTGCTGTAATATTTTTTCTATGCACCATTACATCTTCAACGGTAATGTCAGGTAGATCAAGAATAGCTCCTAGCATATCTCGGTCACCTTTTTTAACTTCACCCTCTTGATGGTGAATAGATATTTGACCCCTTAATTCATCATGAGCATCCACTAGTTTTTTTGATTCATTATTGTTTCTGACAAAATAACTAGAGGCTTTTTGCGCCAGGTTTGCTAAGGGACCTAATATTTTTATAGTTATTTTAATAGGTAACGCAGCTTTTAGAGACCACATATCAGAATATTTTAGAGCAATTATTTTTGGAAGTATTTCTGCAAAAATTACAACTAAGGATGTCATTACTATTGTTGCTACGATTACTCCAACATCACCAAATAAAGATATGAAAAGACTGGTAGTTAATGCCGAGGCAAGGATATTTACTAAATTACTACCCAATAAAAGAGTGCTAATTAGTTTATCTTGTTGAGAAATTAATTTTTCTACTTCTGCTGCTTTTTTATTTCCTTCATCAGCTAAATGTCTTATTCGTGCTTTAGATACGGCTGTTAAAGCAGTTTCTGATCCAGAAAAAAAAGCAGAGACTATTAACAATCCTAAAATTGATCCAAAAAATATTGCAAGTGTCATAAACATTTATTGAAATCCTTCAGCGATAAGAAAATCATTAATATCTTTATCTTCTAGGCCATCCTTTATGAATGCTTTGCCAATACCTTTTAATAGAATTAAGGTATTTTTATCATTTTTTCGTTTTTTATCTCTAGCCAATATATCAATTATATCGACTGCCCTCAGAGTCGTATTCAGATCTGAATAATGCGATGGAATTCCTGCAGCTTTTATAAGATTAGTGACTTGGTTTACATCGTCTTCTGAGCAAAGATTCATTTTATTAGAGAATTTGGCTGATAAGCACATGCCAAAGCCAATTGCCTCACCATGAAGAATACCCGATCCATCAGTATTAATTTTATTTTCAATAGCATGTCCAAATGTATGTCCGAGATTTAGTAGAGCTCTAGAACCTCTCTCTCGCTCATCTTCTTCCACAATATCCGCTTTCATTTGACAGGACGTTGAGACTGCCTCAATTAGTAATTCTGTGTTCAGCTTAAGAATGCCTTGCTGGTTATCTTTTAGCCATTCAAAAAAATCTTTATTACCTAAAATCGAATATTTAATAACCTCCGAGTAACCTGATACTAGTTCTCTGTAATGCAGTGTTGATAATAAGCTAACATCTATGATAACTGCTTTGGGTTGATAAAATGCACCTACTAGGTTTTTCCCTTCACCCATATTGATTGCTGTCTTTCCTCCGACGGATGAGTCCACTTGAGATAATAATGTGGTAGGGATTTGAATAAAATCTATTCCACGGAAAATAATTGAGGCTGTGAATCCGACAAGATCTCCTATAATGCCACCACCTAATGCAATAAGTGTATCTTGCCTTTCAATTTTTAACCCCACAAGCTCTTCAATCAAGAGCTCTAATTGATTAAAAGTCTTACTTTTTTCTCCGGGAGGTATAATCACGACTTGAGTTTCTATATTTCCATCATAAAGGATTTTACGAATAGAAGGAAGAACAAAGCCGGCTACATTTTCATCTGTAACTATAAACACCTTAGGTCTTGAAATTACATCCGAAACTACACTTAAGAGCGTATCTTTAATATTATCATTAATTATAATTTTATATGATCGATCTTTTAGATCTATATTTATATCTTTATATTTTTTCATTTTCATCAATTATCAAATAACTTTTTAAGGATTTAAGGATTTTTCTAATAACAAGTGACTCATCTAAACCATCAACAACTATTTTAATATCTGCCTTTGAGTATTCTTTTTCTCTTTCTTTTAAAAGTAATGATAGCACTTCTTGTCTATTACCTACATCAAGAAGTGGTCTATTTTTTGAATTTTTTAATCTTTCTATTAAAGTTTCTTCGTTGGCCCTAAGCCAAATTGAAATACAATCCTTTTTAATTTTCTTTTGAATTTCTTTATTAATAAATGAACCTCCTCCAGAGGATATAATTGATGCCTCTTTATTTATTAATGATTTAAAAATAACAATTTCCCTTTCTCTAAAATAGTCTTCACCATGTTTTTCAAAAATATCACTAATACTTAACTCTAACTCTTTTTCAATTTCATTATCAGTATCATAAAATGGTAAGGAAATTTCTTCTGATAGAAGTCTCCCTATTGAAGTTTTACCAACACCCATCATTCCAATTAGGACAATAGAAGACTGATTATTATATTTTAAAGTATTTTTTTTCATTATCAGATTTATAACGTTATTAATGAAATAATATAACCTTATATTTTGTATAATTATTTAATTAGCATTAATTTAATAATAAGCAGTTATAATATCGTTCAAGGGAGAATAACTTTGAAAAAAAATTATAAAATTAAACTTTTATTAATAATTATTTTATTTTTTATTTTAATCATAAGCTTTACCTTTGTTGAGCCCGAGGTAAATGAAATTAATAAAGTAATATCGAATAATGATTTAAATTTTAAATAAATAGGTAAAGTCTTGAAAGAGTTTGGTGATGAGATAATTAATTGGGAAAAATATTGGTCAAATAATATAGAAAGATTTGATATTTTTTTTAATCATCTTTACATGGCTAGAGGTCTGAGTAAAAATTCAATTACATCATACAGGGATGACTTTAAAAGTTTATGTTCGTTTATTTGGAATAAAGAGTGGTTTAAAAAATCAGTTCATCCCAATAAAAAAACAAATTATTCTGGAATAGACTCCTTATTAAAGTATTCAAAAATTTACTATGTGGAAAACTTCTCTATTAATGAAATAAGGGAATATTTTATAGAATTAAGGTTGAAGAGTTTTAAAGAATCTACAATCAACAGAAGGTTTTCTGCATTTAATCAATTTTTTCTTTTTGAAATTAACGAATTGAGGCTTCAAGAAAATCCTATGGATTTTATTGAAAGAGTTGTCTCAAAAAGAATATTACCTGATGTTTTGACTGAAGATGAAGTTGAGGTGATTTTAAATTTTACAAATGATCTAATTAAAGAAAAGAGCGGTCAACAAAAGAAAAAGCATTTGAGAACGTCATGCATAGTAGAAATCTTGTATGCAACAGGTATGAGGGTAAGTGAACTAATTACATTAAAAATATCAGATTTAAGGCTGCAGAGAAGAATATTAAACGTTATTGGAAAGGGTGATAAGCAAAGAATCATTCCTTTAACAGATCGTACAGTAGATATAATAAATAGCTGGATGTGTTATGTTCCAGAGCATTCTGTTTTTTTATTTCCCTCCTATGGAATGAGTGGACATATTACAAGAGATTCTATTAACAAAATACTTTTGAATATTTCTTCAAAGACAAATATTGACAGAAAGAGATTAACTCCTCATAAATTGCGCCATGCATTCGCTACTCATATTATGAATCGTGGTGCAGATTTAAGGGTAGTTCAAGAATTATTAGGACATTCAAGTATTTCAACTACAGAAATATATACTCATATTCTTGATGCAAGGTTGGTTGAGTCTTTAAAGAAATCTCACCCTCTATCAAAAGGAAATACTTAAGATACTATATTTTTTTAAAAATTTATGAGTTAAAATAAAGAATGGTAAATTATTTAAATTTTGAGAAGCCTTTGTCAAAGATTGAAGGAAAAATTCGTGAACTTAATGAGGTAAGGCTTCAAGATGATAATGGATCTATTTCTCTTAATGAAATCAATAAATTAGAAGCCAGGGCTCAAGAGGTATTAGCAAATTTATATAAGAATTTGAGTACTTGGGAGAAGACTCAAGTTGCAAGGCACCCTGACCGTCCTCATTTTCTAGATTACTCGAAGGGCTGGCTAATAATTTCATACCTCTTTCGGGCGACAGATCTTTTGGTGAAGATAAGGCTATAATTGGAGGTATTGCAAAAATTGACAATATATCTGTAATGCTAATTGGTCATGAGAAAGGCTTTAACACAGAAACTCGCTTAAAACATAATTTCGGTATGGCTCATCCCGAGGGCTATAGAAAGTCAATAAGATTAATGAATCTTGCCGAAAGGTTTGATTTACCTGTTATTACTTTTATAGATACTCCTGGAGCTTATCCAGGTATTGGCGCCGAAGAGCGTGGTCAATCAGAAGCAATAGCTCGATCAACGGATCGTACTTTGTCATTGGGCGTTCCTGTTGTTTCAATAATTATTGGTGAAGGGGGGTCTGGAGGAGCAATTGCACTTGCGGCAGCCAATAAAGTTTTAATGTTGGAGCATTCGATATATACCGTAGCCTCCCCAGAGGCCTCAGCATCTATTCTTTGGAGAAGCTCAGAAAAAGCTGAGCTTGCCGCAACTGCAATGAAGATAACCTCAGATGATCTTAAGAAATTAGGAGTAATAGATGAAATTATTGACGAGCCTCTAGGTGGAGCTCACAGGGAGCGTTCACAAGCTATTATGCAAGCTAAAATAGCAATAGTTGATAGCATCAATGAACTTTCTTCTTTAAGTCCCTCTGAGTTAAGAAAACATAGACGAGAAAAATTCTTGAAAATCGGAAGAGATCTTTAAGGTTTAATTTTTTCCGTGACAATTCTTAAATTTTTTATTTGATCCACATGGGCAAGTTTCATTTCTTCCGACTTTCCCCCAAGTATTTGGATTATTTGGATTAATTTCAGTATCTTGAACTTTATTTCTAATTGTTTGATTCTTCAGTGTGCCTTCGTTTTCTTTATTATGGCTGGTTTGTATTTGATTATTATTTTGATTTAATTTTTCTATTGCCTCATCTGAAACCATTCTTATGTGAAATAGAGTTTTTGTAACATCTTCACGGAATTTATTGAGCAAGGACTCAAACAATAAAAAAGATTCAGATTTATATTCATTCAGTGGATCCCTTTGGCCATAACCTCTTATCCCCACTATTTGTCTTAGATCTTCAAGTTGACCAAGGTGATCAGTCCAATTTTGATCGATAATCTGCATTAATATTGATTTTTCTATACTATCTGAAATTTTTTCACCAAATCCATTTCTTTTTGTTAAGTATTCACTATCAACATGCTTAATTAACTTTTCCTCTAATTGCTCAACATCTATTTCAGGATCTAAGAGCCAATCTTTTACAGGTACTCGAAGGTTGAATATTCTTTTTATTTCTTTTTCTATTAATTCTGAATCCCAATCATCAATAAATGATTTTTCTGGTATGGCGTTATTTAAAATTTCACTAATAACTTCTGATCTCATATCATTAATCGTTTCATTAACATTTTCTTGCTTCAATAGATCAAGCCTTTGCTCAAAAATGACTTTTCTTTGATCATTCATCACGTTATCAAACTTAAGAAGCGTTTTTCTAATTTCAAAATTTCTTGATTCGACTTTTTTCTGTGCTCTTTCTAGTGCAGTATTGATCCAGGGGTGTATTATTGATTCACCCTCTTCAAGTCCCAATTTTTTAAGAATGAGGTCTAGTTTTCCTGAACCAAATATCCTCATTAGGTCATCTTCAAGGCTAAGATAAAATTTTGATTCACCTGCATCACCCTGCCTTCCCGACCTTCCTCTGAGTTGATTATCTATTCTTCGGCTTTCGTGTCGTTCTGTACCTATTACATATAAGCCGCCAGCATTAATAGTTTTAGTTTTATCATCATCTGAATTACCATCCCCACCAAGCTGAATATCTGTTCCTCGTCCGGCCATATTTGTTGCTATAGTTACTTTTCCAAAGTTACCCGCTTGGGCAATTATTTCAGCTTCCTGTTCATGATACTTTGCATTTAAGACGCTATGATCTATTTTTTTATTTTTAAGAAGCTTTGATAAATATTCTGAACGTTCAATACTTGTAGTTCCGACTAAAACTGGCTGACCTTTTTTATTGCATTCAATTATCGATTCAATTATTGCGCTATATTTTTCTTCAACAGTTCTATAAATTTCATCATCTTGATCTTTTCTGGAAATTTTTATATTTGAAGGAATTGAAATAACATCAAGGTTATAAATATCTAAAAATTCTTCAGATTCTGTGCTTGCTGTCCCAGTCATACCGGATAACTTATTGTATAATCTAAAGTAATTTTGAAAAGTAATTGAGGCCATTGTTCTATTTTCAGGCTGGATCATTACTCTTTCTTTCGCCTCCAGCGCTTGATGTAGGCCATCAGAAAATCTTCTCCCCTCCATCATTCTTCCTGTAAATTCATCAATAATAATTACTTGATTATCCTTAACTAAATAATCTGAATCTTTATTAAATATTTTATGTGCTTTTAGAGCTTGATTGATGTGGTGAACTAAACTTACATTTTCCATATCATAAATACTTGAATCTTTATCCATTAACTTTTCAGTAACTAATAATTCATCTAGAAAGTCATTACCTTCATCAGTGAGTGTTACATTTTTTGATTTTTCGTCAATGTCGATATGATTATCTAAGATCCTAGGTATTATTTTATCAATTTTATTATAAAGCTCTGACTTATCATCTACTTGACCAGAAATCACTAATGGTGTTCTTGCTTCATCAATTAAAATAGAATCTACTTCATCAACAATTGCAAAGTGATGACCTCTTTGCACAAGTTGATCAATATTATACTTCATATTATCTCTTAAATAATCAAAGCCAAATTCGTTGTTTGTCCCATAAGTTATATCTGCTTTATAAGACTTTCGTTTTTCTTCCTCATCTAAATCAGAAGTAATTGTCCCAACAGTCATTCCTAAAAAATTATAAATCTGCCCCATCCACTCTGAATCACGTTTGGCTAGATAGTCATTAACTGTAACAACGTGGACACCTTTACCTTCTAGTGCATTCAAGTAAACTGGAAGAGTTGCCACTAAGGTTTTCCCTTCCCCAGTCTTCATCTCGGAAATATCTCCTTGGTTAAGGACTAGTCCTCCCAATAACTGAACATCAAAATGTCTTTGTCCTAATGTTCTTTTTCCAGCCTCTCTCACAACCGCAAAAGCCTCATTTAGAATACTTTCTAAGCCTTCACCAGATTGGATTCGGGATCTAAATTCTATAGTTTTATTTTTTAAACCTTCATCGCTTAATTTTTCATATACTGTTTCAAGCTGATTGATTTCAATCACCTGGCTTTGGAATTTCTTCAGCTTCCTCTCATTACTTGATCCGAAAACATTATTAAGTATTGAATTAAGGGTTGGCATATATTTTTAGTTCCACTATTTTTACAAATTCTCTTATACTCATGTAGGTAGAGCCTTGAAAGTTGTCAACCAAACTAAGTAAGATATTGGAATTTTACTATATATAGTTTACTTCCTTTAATATAATTCTTTAAGAAAAAAAGAGATCAAAATGATTAAAATAATATCACCGCTTGCTCCAAAGAGCTTTCCTAAACTTCCTAAAATAAAGGGTGTTAAAATTGGAACAGCCAAATCAGAAGTAAAATATAAAGGCAGGAGTGATATTTTTACGGCTCTTTTTGATAAAGGTACAAGTGTTGCTGGAGTTTTTACTAAATCGAAGTTACCTGCCGAGCCCGTATCTTTTTGTAAAAAAAATATATCGGATGGAAAAGCTAGAGCATTAGTTGTTAATGCTGGTTATGCCAATGCTTTTACGGGTGCTAAAGGTAAAAAAATCAATAAATCAATAGTATCCAATGTAAAAAAAATAGTTAAATGTAGTGAGAAAGACATTTTTATATGTTCAACAGGTGTTATTGGTGAACAAATTCCCTTAAGGCCAACCAATAAAGCGATAGCGCAGGCGTTTAAAAAAGGGGATTCAAGTTGGAAGGAATGTTCAAAATCAATTAGAACAACTGATACTTTTCCTAAGGCCTCCGGAAGAAAAATTATTATTGATGGTCAAGAGGTTTCACTTACTGGTATTGCAAAGGGATCAGGAATGATTTCTCCCAATATGGCGACAATGCTGGCATTTATTTTTACTGATGCTGCTATCGATAGAAGTGTTCTTCAGACTTTGCTAAATTTAGAATTACGAAATAGCTTTAATGCAATTACCATTGATAGTGATACTTCCACTAATGATTCAGTTTTAGTTTTTGCGACTGGCAAGGCAATGGATTCAAAAGCTAGCAAGGTTATTTCACGAATAGGAGACCCCAGGCTAGTTGAGTTTAGAAAAGCTTTTAGTGAAATTATGCATGATTTAGCTATTCAGATAGTAAGGGATGGTGAGGGTGCTACAAAATTAATTCATGTAAAAGTATCTGGTGCAGAAAACTCTTCATCTGCTAAGAAAATTGCGAGATCAGTTGCTGATTCTCCTTTGGTAAAAACTGCTATTGGGGCATCTGACCCTAATTGGGGAAGAATAATAATGGCCATGGGCAAAACGAAAGAATCTATTCAATCGAAAAAAATAAGCTTAGCTATAGGAAAAAATTTAATTTTAAAAGACGGAGAATTATCTAGATCTTACTCTGAATCTAGAACAAAAAAATACATGCAAGAGGATGAAATTTTAATTAACATCGGCTTAGGAATTGGAAAAGGAGATTCAGATATCTGGACTTGTGATTTAACTGAAGGATATATTAGAATAAATGCAGACTATAGAAGTTAATCGATAAATGACAAAATCAAAAATAGTAATGGTTTCCGCAGCAGCTATGGTTGATATTGATAATAAAGTTTTGATTGCCCAGCGCCAAGAGGACAAGTTCATGGAGGGTTACTGGGAGTTTCCTGGTGGTAAACTAGAGAATGGCGAATTGCCGAACCAGTGCCTGATGCGAGAGATTAATGAAGAGTTAGGTGTTGATATAAGTGATTCTTGTTTCACACCTATTACATTCACAACTTTTAATTATCCAAATTTTGATGTAATAATTTTTCTATATATATGCAGAGAATGGAAAGGTTTTATTCATGCTAAGGAGGGACAGGATTTGAAGTGGTGCCGTCCTAACGATCTGTTTAATATAAAAATGTTACCTGCAGATATTCCTCTGATTTCATATTTACGCGATACTGTTTCTTAGGCTTCTATCTCGTAATTATTTAGTTTACTATGTTCTTAACTACCAAGGATTATATGATGTCTTTTTATTCTTTTTTGAGATCTTTACTTTTTTTATTAGATCCTGAAATTGCCCACAGAATAACAATTAATTATTTAAAAATGGTAAGGTCGAAAAAACCTAAATCTTATAATGTTTTAAGATCTAATGTTTTTGGGTTAAATTTTCCTAATCCAGTTGGAATTGCAGCTGGGTTTGATAAAAATGCTGAGGTTGCTGAAAATTTAATTAATTTAGGCTTTGGATTTTCTGAGGTTGGAACTGTTACACCTAACCCTCAGCCAGGGAATCCGAAACCAAGAATATTTCGATTAAAAGATGATGAGGCCATAATAAATAGACTTGGCTTTAATAGTGATGGATTTGATCAAGTTAAGACTAGATTAGGAAAAATTAATGATAGTATTGTTGGTGTTAATATTGGCGCCAACAAAGATAGTAAAGATTTTTCTGAAGATTATATCAGAGGTATTAAATTTTTTTCAACTCTTGCATCCTATATTACAATAAATATTTCATCACCGAATACGCCGGGATTGAGAAAGCTTGAGGTTTTAGAAAATTTAGATGTGCTTTTAGATAAAATTAATAATTTACATAAGGAAGATCTTCTTATTAAGATTCCTATTCTTCTTAAAATATCACCTGATCTAGAATATGATAATCTTAAATATTTATGTGATAAGGTTTTATCTAGTGAGATTGATGGATTAATTATTTCAAACACTACTGTCGCAAGAAATTCCATTACAAGTAAGCTTGCTCAAGAGGGAGGACTTTCAGGCAGGCCATTATTTAAGAGCTCAACCCTCCAGCTAAGAAAAGTTTATAAATATACAAACGGAGAAATACCCCTAGTAGGTGTTGGAGGCATAGATTCTGCAGAAAAGGCATATGAAAAGATTAAGAATGGAGCTAGCTTAGTTCAATTATATACTGGGCTAGTTTATAATGGTCCAAAATTAATAAAAAATATTAATAAGGATCTCTCTATTCTTATAGAAAAAGATGGATATAATAATATCTCAGAAGCCATAGGTGTGGAGGTTAATTAGGTATGAAGGTTAAAATATATCATAATTCTCGATGCTCAAAATCAAGGCAAACTCTAGAAATTTTAAAGAAAAATAATTGTGATATTGAGATAATAGAATATCTCAAACTACCCCCAACATTCCAAGAGCTTGAAGATATCTTAGGTAAACTAAAGTATCAGCCACGTGATTTAATGAGGAAGGGGGAAGAGGTTTATAAAAAAGAAAATCTTTCGGATATTAATTTATCAAATAGCACTCTCATAGAAAAAATGATCGCCAATCCAATTCTAATAGAGCGACCAATAGTTGTAGCTGGCAACAATGCTATTGTAGGGAGGCCGCCAGAAAAAGCTTTAAATATAATATGATAGATTTTGATAAAGAGGAAAAAATTGAATTTTCTAATAAAAGAGAGGCCACAAAATTAAATAACCGTACATTGATTATTGATGCAGGAATTAATGTTTTTGTTGAGAAGGGTGTTGCTGAAGCAACGGTAAGGGATATTATCCGCTCAACGGGATTAGCATCTGGAACTTTTTACAATTACTTTAAGTCAAAAGAGGAAGTTTTGGTTGCTATTTTTGATGATTATGCTCTGGAGATTGGTACAAAAATAAGAAACCATAAAGACGAGCCAAAGAATTTTGAAGAGTTTCTTTCAGTAAAAATTACTAGATTTTTTAATTATGTTTTAGAAAGACCAGAAATACACCTCATTATGGCAAATAATCATAATACTATTAGTAATTTTAGCCTTAATACACCACAGATAATTTTAGAAATTGATTATCTCAAGAATGAAATTAAGGAAGGTATAAAAAAAGGTATTTTCCCTGATATTGATTTTGACCTTTTCGGTTTAGTCGCTCGCCCAATAGCAGATTCTATTGCACAAGATATGCTTCTAGAAAAAAATCCTAATGTTAAAAAGTTTGCTGATAAGTGTGTAAATTTTCTGATAAATGGTTTGATGGGAGGTAAATAATGTTTCGTTCAGTAGTGGTAAATAGTTTGTCAGATGACTTTTCAAAAATTTCTATTGAGGAGCTTGATAGGCAGAACCTTAATTCTAACGAAGTTAGGGTTAAAGTTTATTCTGCATCAGTTAATTTCCCTGATTTACTAATGACTAAGGGCCTTTACCAATATAAACCGGAAGTTCCGTTTACTTTAGGAATGGAATCTTCTGGGGTAATTATCGAGACAGGCAAAGATGTAAAAGATTTTAATATTGGTGATGAAGTTATTGTAAGTGCTTTCACTGGATCTTTCTCAGAAGAAACTGTGATTGTTGAAGGTAAAGTAAGAAAAAAACCCCCAGGACTCACTTGGGAGCAAGCCTCTACATATACTGTCGCCTACTTGACTGCCTACGTATCCCTTATAACAAAAGGTGGATTAAAGTCAGGTGAAACATTGTTAGTTCATGGTGCCGCAGGTGGAGTGGGGTTAGCGGCTGTTGATATAGGAAGATTTATTGGAGCTAAAGTGATTGCGGTCGCCTCAACACAAGAAAAAAGAGATTTTTTGTTATCCTACGGAGCTGATTTTGTTTTATCACCTGATAAAGGTTTTAAGGATCATGTTAAGGAGATTACAAATAATATAGGTGCAGATGTGGTGTATGATCCGGTTGGTGGTGACGTTTTTGATGAATCAATACGTTGTATTGCTTGGAATGGAAGACTTCTTGTAGTCGGATTTGCTTCTGGAA
>Ga0209830_10000585_pt1 | contig 37755 bp, 18 predicted proteins | sample ArcticOcean_MG_C_12_FD_187439 | JGI IMG/M metagenome (GOLD analysis project Ga0209830, IMG submission 187439) | Marine microbial communities from western Arctic Ocean - ArcticOcean_MG_CB8_130 (SPAdes) (version 2) | ecosystem: Environmental > Aquatic > Marine > Oceanic | place: Arctic Ocean...
TGTTTGATTGAAACAAGTAGGGTTTCATATAATAAAAAAACTCGAACATCTGGAAGAAAACTCTGATCACGCACCTTTACAGCTCGTTTTGGTGACAAGTATTGGACACCGGACATCAGTTTGAGATGCATTATGCATGTGATGTTTTTTCTCTTGTCTGTTCGAAGTTAATTGTCGATGTATACAATTGTTAGAGCATAGGTATCGTCGGCGTTTTTCTCGAGAATAAAAATATATTTATTCTTTCCAAGAGTCTCGCATCGCACATCACAAATCGCATTAACAAAAAGCGACACTAGTAACTTTGATAGCGCGACCTGATCGGCTATAAAACAACGATCGGCAGTTCCAGTAAATGAGTGTTGTGATCGAAATAGCGTACGTTTAGACGTCTTATATACGATACCTAATAATATGCTATAATAACGCGCGCGCGCGTGAACTAATTTGATATATTTAAACGTCGTCCTCAGATTGTACCTTTCTCCTCTTAAGTTCGAATTCTAACGATACCTGCGCATGTTTGAAAACGCCGTCCCTTAAATCGTCGCCGCCGGATTCGTGTGAGATTGTATTTCGTGATTTGATAAGGAATTACTCGCGCTTCTACTTAATCACCCGAAGCATAGACTTTTGAACCAATATAATCCGATAAAGAATAATTGTCGCTATCTCCGGCGTAAAGTCCTTCAATCTCGCACTTGCGCCCGAGCGCGTACATTTGTTCGAGTTCTTCTTTAAAAGTGTCATATAACGGCCCATTCTTTTGTTTTAGCGCCTTTGAAATCATTGACGTTTCTTTCTTCGTATGCTTTGCGGTTAAGACAGTCGCCGCATTTATATCTGAATGATTTAATCCCAAAAATATAGCTTCCGGGAGAGCATATTGCTTCGTCTCGCAAGCATTTTGAGCTCCGCCTGTTGCGTATGTAAGAAAAATCCACAAACCCATCGGGTTCCAGTCCACTAGCACGAAAATCTTGGTCTCCTCTCTAATTGCGGTCGAGACAAGACGTTTAATGAACGCTCTCGTTGAAAAGTCCGGAAATCCTTTAGCTGTGATTATTACGCAAGGATATTTAAGCCATATTTTCTCCTGCACGAGCTTCGAGAAGACAGCATCTTTCTCGACGATTAAAATGAAATCGGCGTGCAACGCGTTCATTTTAAAGTACTCTATTTGCTTTAAATCACCTGGAATCGAAAATCCATTACTCTCTTCATTCGAACAATCGATGACTGTATTCGTGAAATGATTCTCCAACGTTAGGTATCCAGCGCACAAGCCTTTCGGTACAGTCGTAATATTTAGATCGACTCTCGACGTTTGTAACATACCCGCTACGTTCTTTATTGCGTCGAGCACGTGCGAGACTTTTGAGAATACCAAAGGTTCTTTAGCTTTTGCACAATAATACATTTCTCTTTGCGTAACAGATTTGCCTTGACGAACGTTCGTGTGTATGAAGTTTAGCATAAGAAACGTTCGTGCGAAAGCTTGACTTTGTAAAGTTAAGACTTTTCCTCTCTCTGTTTCTTCGAAAGAGAAAGTAGCTTTATTGAACACGAACGTCGGAACTCTAAAATCGTACATCTCGTTCTCTAAAGATTCACCACTTTCGACCTCTATTGCCAAGTTTGTCATGAAATGATGCACAAGTCTTTCAATCTTGAAACAAATGACTTCGTCTTCGTCGATAATATTCCCCTGTTTTTCTTTTTCTTTTTCTTCTTCTTCTTCTTCTTGTTCGTTTTGAGTTAATTTTTTTCTGAAGTTGTGTGGCAAGACTTCGTCGTATTGACTAGAATCGAATGAGGACATTTTAGTTATCAGTGTAGTGCTTAATAGCTTGATTATATGTTATTTCTTTGTGTTAAATTAATGATAAGCGCGCGCGCGCAGTTTGTTTTTACTTTTGAAAAATTATTAGCGATTAGGTGATGAATTTGAAAATACAAACCATATTGATTTTTGATGGGATTTGGCTGTTAGTTATTTTTTTTCTCAATAAATTAAAACTCGCTCGATTAATAACGACGCTCAACAATAAGAATAAGAATAAGAATAAGAACGAGAAAGAGTACGAAATAGAATCATTATTAGATATTTGTGTATTTGATACTGTATAAGATAAATATAAGATGGAATTCCTAGAACGAGCGGCGAAGTCGTCGATCGCTAAGTTGGAACGATTAGATAAAGAAATACAGAGCAATTCGAAAGTTAACAAAACTACTAATAGTACTACTAATAATAATAACGAAAGTGATGGGAGAGAACAAATAACGAAAGAAGAACATCTTTTATTGAGAACGATCAAGCTATTAGAGATCAGAGAAGCACAGAAGAGAGAACTCGAACATACATTATTTAATGAATCTTCTTCATCATCAACAACAACTACCATTTTATCTAACTCTACTATGAGACAGCAAAAAGAAAGAATAGAACGTTTTAACGCGCAAATCCAACAAGAAAGGCGTCTTCGTGCTAGCATAGAGGCAAAGATGAATAATGAAGATTACGGTATAGATAATAATAATAGCACCACCACCGCCACTGCCGCTTTCGTTCAAGCGCTCGTACTCGCACAAAATCAACTCGCGTTTGAAACGAGAAAGAGAGACACAAGTTTAGAATCGTTTCTTACGGCTGAGCGAAAACGAGACGATGCAAAGATGAATTTAGAAAAGATAGAATTGAAAATGAAAGCAGTTTCAGAAGAACATGAAAGATTGGGTGATGACGAATATGATGAAGAGTCCATGAAATTGTATGAATCAGAATTAAAACGTTTACGCGAAGAAATTGATAAAAGAAATGAAATTTTGAATAACAAGAGCAAGAACAACTATCCATCATCGTCGTTGTTGACAACACCGCCGTCATCATCATCATCATCATTTGTAAAAAATCCAGAATTAGAGGTATCGTTAAATGCGAAAACCGATGAGCTCATTCAAGCGCAAATAGCCGTAGAAAAAGTAACGTCTGAGTTCAATATTGTAATGATGCGATTAGACGCGGCATCGAAATCAAAATCGATGAAATTTGCTTCGTATGATCCAATGGCCAGGCGCGATGATAATCTTCTATATCAAGAAGATCATCGAAATGTATTTGAACATTTTGAGAGACACCTAGCTAAGTACAGATTATTTGGATATCGGCGAGCGAGGAAGTTGGTATGGTTTTTTGCAGAGCTGGATAGAGCGACGAAACATTATACTAGAACCGCAACTGGAAATTCTACATATGGTATCCTAGGATTCACTTATATCGCAATAGTATTTAGTTACGCATTCTTGCGCTTTAGTTTTTAGTGTAATTTATTAGTTATTTCTCTTTAATTAAGAGCAACCGCCGATGTTCATTTCACCTTCTAGATCTACCGTTGGATTCTTACATAACTCCTTCGCGTCGCTCGAAGATAACAAAGCGCCTTCGAAATTAGCTCCTTTCACGTTTGCCCATACCCCGTTATATTTACCAAACGTTGCGCCTGATAAGATCACATTCTCAAAGTTTGCGTTTTCCAAATCGCTTCCATCGAATCGAGTCGAATACGCGTTTGTATCTTTGAAGTTCACACCTCGAAAGTTAGAACCCCTCGCATCCGTTCTGGACATTTCTGTATGCGTCAAAGTCGAATTCTCAAAGTTTGCATTTCTAGCTATTAATCCACTCAACACTTTCGCATCTAAATCTACATTTGAATAATCACACTTATCCAAGTCTAAGACAGCTTCCGGTAGAGCCCCAGTTGAGGCTTCCAATGAAAACTTAGCTCTAACGTCTCTGAACAAATCTAGTTTATTTAAAGTACAACCGCCTGGCATATCTCTCACGTATTTCTGACCATCTGTATCAGAATCACTCATCGCTTGCGCTATATTCGGTTCTACTACAACAGTCATGCATAATATTAAACAATAAGAACAAGCAGAAATCAAAAGTTTTTCTTGTTGTTGGTGTTTTTGTTTGTTAGAGCTCGATGACGATGATGTTGTTCTTGTTCTTGTTCTTGTTCTTGTTGTTCTTGTTGTTGAACAAATACTACTTCCACGATGACGACGATATCGATAAATATTTGGAAGTGGTGTAGATATTATTGAACGACTCGTCATCATCAACAACAACATCAACTGCTATAATAATAATACTTACCGTATGACTGTATGACTGTATGAGGGAAGTTCAAAAAAAAGAATATTATTTAGCAGCAGACTGGCAGAAGCAGACGGCAGAGAAAACAGCACATCATCAGGGAAGAGATTTATATATTCATCAACAGTACCTTCTTGATAATCGATTATCGAAAATGAACACGACGGCAATTAAAGTAATAGCATCACGATCATCGTTCGGAAATTGTAATCATCATCATAGCTTTAAATATAAATCATGTTCTATAACAACGAATACTACTAATACGACGAGAGCACAATCTGGTGGTTGTTATTCCAATGGTACGAGGACGACTGATAGTAATAGTAGTAACAGGCCGATAAATCATCAGAAAAATATAAATAATAACAGAAGAAGAGCAAGAACAGTTCCACCATTAATAATATCATATGCAGTTCTACCACAACATGACTCATCTAAAATTATTAAAACTGCTAACGAAGTAGAAGAATTTCGTCAGGTTGTCGAGGAAAATGAGTTTGAGTTGCAACTTGAGCAAATTGAATACCTCGTGCCATTGAGAAGGCGGATATTACAAGAAGTATCTCGAGAAGATTCAGCGACGGAAATTTTGAGGATTAAAACTGCAATTATTGATAGCGAACCTTCAGTTATTGAATTCATGCAATCAAATTCAGATATTCAATTAACGCTAACGACGCTGGAACCGATTGATAAATATTTAATAAAAGCGACAGTTGCGTGTGGACAGAAACATGTTTTTCAAAACTTCAAATCGAATAATAATGAAAGCGAACAATCTCTAAGAAAACTTTTACAAACTTTGCGCAAAGTTGACGTATTTTATGACATGATTGGAGGAATCGTTGGATACCAAACTGTCGCCTTAGAGTTGATGCACGAGTCGTTTGGAGGTCCTCCAGCACAAATACATGCGGATGAAGATTGTCACGGATTAGACTGTGTTCCATCGTACGAAAAAGACAATAACGCCAAGGAAAAAACGATATGCGATGATACTGAATGTAACATGGCCTTGCACGTTCCATTAGGACCAGATTTGAGAGAAGAAAAAGGCGAGTTTGCTCGCAAAGCTGCGAGAATTGGAATCGAGGCGCTTCCAGAAATGTGCGAAATATATCCACTCGGAGGTGCTGGTGATAGATTAGGTTTGATCGATCCCGAAAATGGTGAAGCTTTGCCTGCCGCGTTTCTTTTATATAATGGAAGGCCTTTGCTCGAAGGTCTCATTCGTGACTTAAGGGCGAGAGAATGGTTATATTATAAGTTAAAAACCAGCTCGCCAGAAATATTTAGTAAAGAAGATATAGAAAAAGCGAGTAAATTAGTAACTCCAGTCGCAATAATGACGTCAATGGCGAAAGGAAACCACCGCAGAATAACAAAGTTCATGAACGAATCAAACTGGTTCAGTCGAGGCGATGAGAACTTCCGTTTGTTTGAGCAGCCTTTAGTACCAGTGTTGACTACGAAAGGTGGTCAATGGGTGAGCGACGAGTCGAATGATGATAAGAACACTTGCGCAATTGCGCTTAAACCAGGTGGACATGGCGCATTGTGGAAGTTAATGTACGATGAAGGCGTTTTCGAATGGTTAGAAAACCAACATAAGAGAACTGGAGGCGTTGTGAGACAAATCACAAATCCAATGGCTGGGACCGATACGACTTTGTTAGCTTTGGCCGGTTTGGGAAGACAAGATGATAAAGCTCTTGGTTTCGTCTCGTGCGAACGTGCAGTTGGTGCATCCGAGGGTATTAACGTGCTCGTTGAAAAAACGAATCAAGTAACGAAAGAGCGTTGGTACGGAATATCAAATGTTGAATATACAGAAATGGAAAAATTTGGAATCTCGGACGAACCGATGCAAAATGATAACGACGAATCTGCATATCCAGCGAATACAAATGTTTTATATGTCGGTTTGAAACATATTCGTGAGGCTTTGTTATCATCTCCTCGAGCTGCTTTCCCTGGAATGTTGATAAACTTATCAAAAGCGGTAAAAAAAGACGGCACAAAAGGTGGACGACTTGAGTGTTCAATGCAAAACATAGCCGATGCGCTCATGCGTAAATCTACTGGACAATTAACAAAAGCAGACTGGTTGAATCTTCCCACGTTTTTGCTCTTTACTTTGCGTCGCCGAGTCACGAGTTCGGCGAAGAGACAAAGGAAGAAAAATGACAAGTCTCTCGCTCAAACACCCGACGGTTCGTTTCTCGATTTGCTCTTGAACGCTTCGGATTTATTATCTAGGTGTTCCATTGAACACCCACCGCCTGACGATGGATCAGCAGAGAAATATTTGAACAGCGGTCCTGGATTTATTTTCACATTCAATCCTGCACTCGGTCCACTTTGGGACGTCATTTCTCAAAAATTGCGAGGCGGTTCAATTTCAAGGAAATCGGAAGTCAAATTAGAATGCGCAGAGTTAAATTGGGAAAACGTGAACGTAGACGGTTCTTTATTAGTGACTTGTATAAACATCACTGGAGATGGTACAATGAGCGATAAAAAGTGCGGCAGAGCTCGAATAATAGACGTTAAGGTTTCAAATAAAGGAATTGATTGGAAGAATAAAGATAACGTGTATTGGAGCGCGAGCTATAAAAGAAAGGAGAAAGCGGAAATTATTCTTCATGGGAACGCAGAGATTGATATAGAAGGATGCATTTTGAAAGGTGATTGTATGTACGAAGTACCGAACGGGAAGCGATTAGTGATTAGAAGTAAAAATGGTGGTAAACGCTTAAGCAAAACGTACGAAGATATAGGCGAAGAAGCTTCTTGGATATGGAAGTATAAATTTGCCTCAATTGGTGATTTAGTTGAACTGAATTTGTAATATATATTCTACTGGTACTACACGCAGTAACATTAATTATCATGAAATACCAGCGTTACGTTACGCATTCGTCTCTTTTAGTCCTAAACGCATTTGTTCTATAATTTTTTCTTCGTGCTCAGTTAAGCGATTGACTGATTCGCGCTGTTTTTCCACTGCTGTTTTGAATGTAGCGGTTTCTCTTTTCGATTCCATCCTTTTCTCACTCATAATTTTCTGTTCGTTTTGAAACGCATTCTCTAACAACTCAAATTGATTAAGTTTGAGTTGACATTTCCTAAGTCGCGATTCGGCGATTGAAGAACTTAATCTTTCGAGTTCGGTCTCTTCTGCAATCGCTGCATTTTTAACGGCAACGATCGCAACTTTGATTAAAGCGTTTGCAGAATCCGTGAATTCGCGCTCGCTAATCTCCTCGTCGGCGTTTACTTTATTTTCGAGCAATTTTAACATAGCCTCGCGCGCAGCTATAGATGCAATCCTTGGTGAAAGCATTGTACTTAAGAATGAAATTCGAGCTAAAACTGGGTTACAAACTTCGAAGTTTGTCGCGCAAAAGTCAGAATCATGCGATGACTCGTTTTCTACTTTCTTACGCTCATCACCTAACAATGATAAATGATCGATAGCAACGCCGCGAGGTGCGATCGTTCGTTGCTTCATTAAATCGTTCAAAACGCCATCTTGAATTGGCAGAGCCGCGAAAGCACGAATACAATCTTCAGCCGTTCGAGATTGAACAAAATCAGAAACTTCTTTCCAATTTCCAATGCCGTAATTTTCTAAAGCTTCGAGTAAGGCGACTAGTTCTGTTTCGCTCCAATCCTCAAATCCGATCTGAATCAAGTTCTCTTCGTTTTCGTCTAAATTTTCATTATTATTTTTATTATTATTTAAGAGACTTTCATCGCCAGATCTAGTTTTATCAAATCTTACATCGAATCGTTCGAACTTATCTGCAACAACTCCTTCTGGAAAACGTCCATCGGTAAAGCAACGTTCGCATAAATCGCAATCAAAACCATCGATGAGATGGAAGTATCGTTTTTTCGCTTCTACGCCAAAACTATCTTCCTCGTTCAAAGAAAGTTCGCACGCAGTGCATTTGATTTCTTTTATTACTTTCAGCTTCAACAGTTGCTTTTGTGAACAAGTAGAAAAATTGCGCTTCACTTCCAAAAATTTTGGATTAGCTAAAATTAGGGGATCGTGTTCAAACGCAGGTTTACGCTCTAACTGTCTCAACTTCTCTAGGAAATCAGAAGACGGCGACGACGGCAAAACTAGAGAGTTCTTAACGTGGAAAGATTCAGGAACGTTTCGCATTATTCCTTTTGACCAAGGCCAATTGATCAAATTCCACCTTTCGAGAAACGAAAATACACGTTTTACTTTCATCTCGTTTCCCTCCACTTTTTTGCACGTCTCGCACGCTCGTTCCATCGTGAGCAAAATACCAGGTTGCAACGCCTTGTATGCATTTACTATTGAATTCCGCAGCGTGATGTACATTTTTTCGTTTGAGTTGAGTCCATGGCTTCTCAGAAAAAAATCAGGAAGTGCGCGCTTTTCGACTTCGCTCGTTTCCAACCATTTGAACCAAATCGAACAATGGGTAGGTATTCTATATCTTCTTTCGCCATCGGGAGCATCATCATGAACATCATCGTTTTTTTTCAATTCTGCGAACGAAGGAAATGCGCCGCTAGAGAGTTGGCCGTGAGATATATTCTCCAAGCATATTTTCTTCTTCAATTGAATCATATAAGGATCGTCCGCTCGAGTATTGCCACCATTGTTATTTTCTGCACATTTTTCTTTATCAAAATCTGCGGATGCTTTAATGAAAGGATGTTGATCGACGACGTATTGACGCGTCACTTTGAAATTAAGGCGTTCTGTTGCGCGTTCACTTAACTGTTCCATGCCGAGAGAAGTGTTCACATCAATTTCTTTTTTCTTCTTTTCCTCGTTTGCTAAAAAATCAAGATGTTCCTGCGTTGTCGAATCGGCTTTCTTATTATTATTATTCAATTCTCCTTGTTTTTGTTTTTGTTCTAGTTCTTCTTGCTCGTCTAATGTTGTTTCCGTCGTCGGTTTTATTACGCGATAATCTAATTCGTTCATCCATTCATTAAAGCTAGCTGAATCTAATAACCATAATGGATTGACTACCCACGCTTTGCCATTTTTTGGAATAGCATCGGAAAAATCACCCGAATATGGAGGAGCGTTTACGTGCGAAACCCACGCGTCGTATGAATCTGGATGATACGAGTAATGAACTAAAGTCTCCAAGTGATCGATGCGAACTGCTCTAGTGAATTCGCCACCACGCGCTTTCATTGAAGAAATTTCATCTTGATCGTGTGGAATTTCTATGATATGTGTCACCCCTGGTTCGTTCTTTTTGTTCGCAACAGCGACGCGAGTTTTGTTCACGGCTCGTTTCAAATACTGTCTCATCGTAGGCGGTATGTATACTTTCTTATGTTTCATGAACCCGAACGATTTCAATTCTCGTTCGGCTTTTTTATAAACATCTTCCACGAGTTCTCGCTTGCGTTGATCAGATAAACATGAGAAGTTTCTCCAATTATGTTTCAATTTAGCATCAAACGCGCTCGATAAAATTCTATATAAGCTCCCAGTCGCCTTCAAATCATCAGTGAAGAACGTGATTGGTATCTTCATCATCGTCCTATTCAAAACTAATGATTTTAAGCCTAAGCATTCATCGTTAGCTTGTATTAGCTCTATTAAACCATCAATAGCTTGCTTTACATCTATATTCGTATTCGTATTCGTATTCGTATTATTATTATTATTATGTTGTTGTTGTTGTTGATTTATTTTAGTCACGATTGATTCGATGCGAGCTAAATAACCTGGGGAGTCGAAATCTTTCGCTCGGATTTGAGGTTTCCTTTTAGTCACTGGAAGTTGATAATGATCATGATAATCATTATTCATGTTCATTAATGATCTTAACAATTATATATGAATCACACACGCGCGCGCGCACTTTAAGAACTCACAGCTAATTTATTGTGTGTTAAATATATTACTTCACGCGTTAGAAATTGTGATTATACTTTGAAAAAAAAACGCGAGCATGTCATCAGGATCAGCAGTCATTCAGTCTTCAGTCAGCATCAGTCTGCTGCTGAGCTGCTCTGGCAGTCTGGTCTGCTCTCTGCTGCTGTTCATTAAAAAGTCGGCTGTTGCTCGCTGACGAGAGACAACAAAAACTACTACGATAATAGTAACAGATACTAGATAATGCCCTCTGCACGGAATCGCGACGGTAACAATGATGATGATGAAATAGATATAAATGATATTGGGACATCACTTCACAGTATTGTCGATGAACGAGTGAAAGAAATATACGATAAGAAGTATGAAATCATCGTCAATAAAAAGAAAAAGAAGAATGATGATGTTGATGATGATGATGACGATGATGACATCGGGAAAGGAGAGTTATGGTTAGTGAAACTACCACCAGGGTCATTAATTGAAGACTTTCATGAAATCACTGTTAAATTTAATTCTGCGAATAATAATAAGAATAAGAAAAGGAAGATCAACGAAGGAGAAGGAGTAGGAGATGAAGAGGAGAACAAAAAATTAGCTACTATTACTACTACTTCTAATACTACTGGTCAGGGAGAGTTTCCAATAGGACCAAACGAAATCGGAAGAATCGAGACCAAAAAGGGCATACAAAGTAATGAAGATGATGATGACGATCAGGATCGTAGATTTAGAATAATAGGTAGTGAAACAGATCAAATCAAAAATCTCAGGGTGGGATTCGATGACGGCGATGATGACATGGATAAGGCGCTCAAGAATACCGAGAAAATTACGAAAAGAATCCATATTTTGCGCGCGGCGGGATTTAAAAAAAAGAAGGGAGACATTTTGAAGGAAGGGAAAGATGAAGTGAAAGAAGAAAAGGAGAAGAAGAAAAATAAGAGCGAATCAAAGCTAAAGCAACCATCGTCAGCATCGAAGAAGAAGACGAATAGTAAAGTCCCATCATCATCTGCAGCAAAGAAGAAATCAAAGAAGAAGTAAATTTTTGATGTTTAAAAAAATTCACCTAATTATCACACATTTTATGCCACACTTGCTTTGAATAAAAATACCTAATAATAAATATTAGCATTCAATGTCATCATCATCAAACAGTGATAGTGTTAGTGATGATACAGAAGCTAATAAGTTCTGTTTAAATTGTAACTCGCGTGGTGATCATCTGAAACTCTGCGCTCGATGTAAACTGGTCTATTTTTGCAACAACGAATGTCAACTAGAGTGTCATAAAGAACATTCTAAGACGTGTAATAGTTCTAGTGATAATAATAATAATAATAATAATAAAATGAATACTGACGAAAACAATAACAATAATAACGATCAGTCATATTTAGATAAACATTTACCAAAAGGAATGCCAAAACCGAAAACTGAGGAACAGAAAAGGCTCGAAATCGAAGAAGAAACTTTCCGCATTGAACAAAAACTTCTCCCAACCTTGAAAGGTTCGATCGATGAGAGAGCTATTGATGAGTTGGAAAACGCACTCGTGTTTGCAATTACGAACGAGAACGAACAACTAGAACGGAAATCACGCATAGCCTTGGCACAATCATATTTGAATTCAAATCGTGCAAAAGAAGCTTTGCATTATTTAGAACCAGTGATTAAATATTATAAACAAGAGGGAACGACCGAAGCGGTTGAGGCGCATATAATGGCCGCAGAGTGTTGCGTGAAAGATTTAGCCACTTTTAATGATAATAACGATAACTATAAAATGAAAGAGTTATCATTGGAGAGAATGAAAACAGAGTTAGCAGCTGCATTAGATGCCGCAACAGAGTATACACAAAAGGATGAGAAAGTTCAAGCCGAGGTGTTGGTGCGGTGCGGTATTTGTTTACTCGATGCGAAGCTTTTTGATAAAGCGATTGGCGTTTTTATTCAAGCTTCGGCGTGTGCGGATAAAATAAAAGAGCATAGTATTTCAGCGCGCGCAAAAAATCGCGTCGGTTACGCTTTAATTCAATTGAAAAGACCAAGCGACGCAATCATAGCCTGGAAAGATGAACTCGAATCTTTAGATAAGTTTGAAGACAAAAAAAACGAGTCATTTCTCAAATCGTTATGTCATGGGAATATATTTGCCGCATATGCATTTCTTGGTTTAGAGAATGAAGCCGAAATGCATGGCGATTTATCAGTGAAATTTGCAACGAAGAGCGGCGATATAAATGAATTGAAAAGATCGCTTCTTCAACAGAAAACAACGTGGAGCGTCTTGAACAGCGATAAAAATGTAGCGAAGATAGAAACACAAATAGAAAAATTACAAATTTAGTTTTAACGCATTCAATCATGACAAAAATATAGTAGTAATGCTATTATTATTGGGGTTTATTACAGTGCACTTTAAAGTGCGCCAACATACGATCAACCGTTGGAAACTCCATTTTTCTGTAGTAATATCCATTCGGTCTTATTTCGACGTACTCATGATGGACGTTCCCGCTCGCGGACCTGATGTACGATATGCACAACAATCCGTTTAGTTTGCCTTGATTATTCGAGGTATCCGCAATTGAAAGTGAATACGGTCGAACATTCTTGTTCTTTCGGAAGCATTCTTGTAAATGGCCATCGACTTCGTGTCTTTTCCCGCCCAAGAATTTTCGATGCATAACCGCGTCTCTCAAGAATCCAGCGACTGGTTCAATATGCCTCGCAACAGCCTCGTCCAAATCCTCGTATTTTTCTTTTGATGTATCAATAGTAAGTGGCGTTCCTAATCTCAAATTCGCCGTACCCCCGGTGCCCGGTTTCTTGCCCTCTCTAATATCCATGTGCATGTACATATCATCAAACATCTTCAAAGTGCAGGACAAATTTTTGACACCTTTCCTCGAAGGACGAAGGATGAAATCACCTACGTCTCCTTCGGCTAAATCTCCTTCCGCTTCAGTGAACGAACAATTCTTAAATAATGGATGGTCAATCGTACGCGCGATATAAGCTTTTTGTTTTTGTTGATTCAGTTTATTCTTCGGTTTCGAATTCCTCAAAGAAGCCATAGTCTTTTCTCCCGGAAGCGCATCTAGGGAATAATAGGGAGTGACGCGAGCGACGACGTGTTCTTCCCATCTTCGCGATTCATCTTCAGAAAGAGATGAACCACGGCACGTTAACCAAACCTTATGATTCTCTGTGTCAATTCCTTTAACGATTTGACCGTAAGCATTTGTTTCAGCAGCTTTAACTCGAGCAGTGATAACTTGACCCACGTGCACTTTATCATCGAGACGATCAAAGTGCGAATCAGAAATGTCCTGTCTTTCAATCACGCCATTAACACCAGAGTCGAGTTGAACAAACACACAATTCGTGCGTGCATCAACTCTCTTCACAGTGCAAACAATAAGTTTACCGGCTTGTAAAGTGTATGGTGTTTCACCCGTTATGGCAGTGAAAACTTCTTCGCTCGTAAGTTTAGTCCAATCGTTACGAATATCCTCGTACGGCCTTCGCATTTCCGCGCGAATATCACGGAGGATTTCCAAAGCGTTCAAACCACCACCTTCGGGAGTATTTAGATAGTTTGCGTAATCTTCCAAAAGTAAAACACTTAGTTTCGGCCACTCGCGGGGGTCGAAGCAGCGTTCGAGAGCGCGCTCACGTCCAACCCCGGATTCGTCGATTTGGATATCCAGAGCGTTCGAGGCAATCGCAATAGCTTTGTCATAATGGATCGGATGAATGCGAGTACCGTCGAGAACATTACCATCTGTAATATTAAGAGCTGATGCAGCGTTTCTGTATACGCGTTCATCCATCGCACGAAGCTCGGACATGATTTCTTCCCTATTATCGAGAGCGCCTCCGTCCACTTTTCGAACCGCGCTTAAAAACGGAACTAACTTTCTTGGGCCCAAGCCTGCAACGTACTCTAACGATCTCGCGATCCATTGATGCGACATTGCAGCGTTAACATCGACTCCGATTTGATTCACACAGCACCGAATCGCTCTTTCAATGCACGCTATTCTTTCCTCCTTACTTAATGCAGAATCTTGGAATTGAGAGAGAGTAATAGTCGCGGCTTCTTGAGAGCCACCGTTCGGTTGGAGCAAGTTTGCGAGAACAGCCGCGGGATTGCGAACAAATCGTCCCAAAGCAACGGCATGTCGAATTGATGGTTGTAATTCACCCATTTCCTTTAATGGTGCCGACGCCGTTTCGTAAAGAGAAGCAACGGAGTCGTTAACCAATTCAACTTCAATGGCAGACACTTCTTCAGGAATAGACTTTACGAAACCATCTTTTTCGAGAAAACCACCAGTCACGCGATCGAGCTCTTCTTTCAAAGCTTTTGCATTATTGCCCGAAGCAGCTACAACGACCAAGTGAGGACGATGACCTGAAATAAATTCGCCAACTTTCTTTTGTTCATCTTGTTGAGTTTTGTACGAACCACTTCTTCCGCTTTTACCGAAAATGTTCAACTCCAAAAAGTCAACGAGTTGTCCCGAACCATCCAACGAAACGAGCGTAGTCGAGCCTTCTTGATCAGCAGCTGGAACGGCAGAAATAATGCGCACCTCCAAATGTTTCAAAGTCGAATGCATCTCTTCTTCTTTTACGCCAATCAGTTGCGGCGTCCAAGCTTTTTTGTTCAAGATTTTCCAAGCTCCGTTGAACGCGGCAAGCGTCATCGCCCTTCTCGATTCCGAGATTAGCTGCATTTTAGCTTCACGAGTTAGCTGTGGAATAATTTTTTTCTCAATAGCATCGAGAACTACTTTTCGGCGAATAGAATTCCATTGTTCTGCTTTTTCAGAAACGTTCTCTGAACAATATGCATCCTCGAGACTTTGCGCGAGCTTTTGCACTTCAGCTTGCGGCAAAAACGCATCAAACTCGAGCAAACCTTTCTTAACACCTTCATCGATCATCGAGAATTGAATTCCAACAAAATCACGCAGAGGTTTATTTACCGTTCTTTTCACCGTTGCTAAAGGATGAAACGAATCAATCTGCTCGTTACCAAGTAAAGTAGGTTTCGTCGTAGACTCTGCATATTGACGATAATGATTCCGAACCCATTGCCGAATTCCGGGATCGCTTGCGATTTCAGTTGCAGAAACTTCAATCAAAGCTTTAATGACTTCTTCTTCATTTTTATACCCTTGATCGAGGTAAACGCTCGCGAGTTCTTCTGGTGATGCGTCTGGCAAAATTTCAGTCGTCGTGTCATAATCAACGTCGTATGCGCCTTCAGCGTCTCTCCAAGCGTGTATAGTATTCAATGACATTGCGACTGTCTCCGGAGTAGGTGAAGCAAGCTTGAACAAATCGAGCACACCTTTACTCTTGTGTTCGTCGTAATCTGTTCGTCTCTTTGGGCGACGAGTTCCTCCAGTAGTGTTGGCATCAAATGCAGCCACTCCGCCATCTTTCAACAAAAGTTGTAATCTCGCCTCCACGTCTTGAACGGTTTCATCTTGCCTCGCGCTCGAAACTATTTTGTGCAATCGCATCAATACATCTGTTAACTCTTCGTCAGTAATGTTAGTTTCTATTTCTTTGTTCAACGTTTCAGCCACTCTTTCTTTTCTGTTTTGCAATTTCACGTAAGAAATATCCCAATCGTACACCGCTTGTAAGATATCAAACGTTCGAGCTTTTCTTTGAATGATGACTTGATCACCTACGAGCGGTGGTCGAGCTTCTTCTGGCTTACCGCGCATTAACGGATGCACATCATCCCGCATGTTCGTTGCAATATGTTCCAATTCATAACCTTGCAGACGAACCATTTTCAAGAACCATTCGATGCACGTCAAAACGTTTTGCCTCTCCGTGTCTGGCAACTGCCCTTTCCACTCATTCTCTAAACGATACATACGAGCGTTGATGAGATCCTCGGACTCGTAATCCATTACACCACGCAATAGCAATTCACCAGCTTCAGTTGGCAAATCTCGAACTGAACCAACTCCCATGATGCGATTGTAAATCCACTCGGCTTCACTCTTGAAATCTCTCGGCGAGTTCAAGTTTGGCACTTTTACATTTTCGACTTGAAGTCTTTCCGGCCAATCAGCGTTCCTTATTTCATCATCAGACGCAGTAAGCATTTGCGCTTGAATTACTGACGGTTCAAACGCGTGTTCGGCCCAATTCTTGCCGCTCGGAACGCCTCGCTTTTTGAACTTTTGAACTCTACGCAACTTCTTTTCCCGAGGTTGCCTTTCTCCGCCTTCCTCGTCGTCGTCGTCGTCAATGAAGTCATCGACATCGTCCGGGTCGGTTTCGTATTCACTTTGACTCTCTTCTCCTTCTTCTTCTTCTTTTTCAATCTCTGCGTCACCTCCCAAGTAGCCGTCATCTCCAGGACGCTTCCTGTTCGCAAAAATCTTCTGCAAGTCTGAAATATCACCGAAAATATCTTGAGCTTCGCGCACTTGGTCGTATCTCGCTCCACCTCTCTCGCGTTGCACTCGATTATATGCTTTCCTTCGCGTGCGTTCTTCCTCTGTCTCGCGCTCTTCACCTTCATCGCGAACGATGAAATCAGCCATCTCTTCCTCTGAATCTACATCGTCGTCCGAGTCATAACTTCGAGGTTTTTTATTCGTCGTCGCCTTCTTGGTAGGTTCATTAACTTTCGTCGTTGGAACATCTTCTTCTTCTTCTTCTTCTTCTTCGTCATCTTTTGTTTTTTTATCTTTTTTATCTTTTACTACATCATCACCATCGTCTTCTTCATTAACTTTTTCTTCTTCTTCTTCTTCTTCTTGAATAGTCGTCGATGATTTCTTCAACAAACGTTTCTTCTTCTCCTTTCTCTTGAACCCAGTGACTTTGTTGTCTTCTAATAAGTCATAATCATCCTCATCGAGCTCGAGCGCTCGACGCTTTCGCCTTCTTGTTCGATTGACTTGATCACCATCAGAATCATCAGAATCATTATTATTATTATTATCATCGTCGTCGTCGTCATCGTCGTCAGGATTATTATTGTTATTATCGTTCATTAATTCTTCTTCTTCATTCTTCTCGATCAACAATTCTTTCTCCTTCTCTTCGATGGCAACGATTTGATCATCTTCGACTACTTTATCGCGATGAACTAAATCGATTTCAATAGCATCATCTGTAACAGTAGTACGGACATCATCATCCAGTAATTTTGTTGTTGTTGTTTCCCCTATCGCTCCCGAAGCAATAGGGTCCGACATTATTATTATTTATGATTATTATTATTATTATTATCAAGAGAGAGGGCTGTGCTGTTGCCTGTGTTGGGAGAGAGAGAGAAGAGAGAGAAGTGAAGAATTTCTTCGATCTTTACATATAATTCATTTTCCACGATTTCTTAAAACCAGCACACGTGATGGGGCACACAAACGAAAAAGACATACAGTAGTACACAACGTTTACCAGGTGCTGTACATAAATAAACTAATCTAAAATATGACTACTATACTAGCAATAATAATAATATATATATACATACTAAAACGTCGTAGACGATGTATCGGTCTTAGGCATACTCGAACCTTCTGGGACGATTTCAAATTTACGCTCGTTTAAGTACGTGCGCAGGCGAGAAATCACTGGAACGGCGTCTGCGTCTCGAGAGTTTTCTAGCTTTGGAATCCATTGTTGAGCGATTACTAATAAGAGCTTCACACCTTGACTTTTATACATTCTCACAAACTCATAACCGCAGTGCTTTAGGAAACTTTCTAAAGCAACAGCGGTTTGCCTGTTTGGTGGGCACTTATTCAATAGACGAGCGAACCACATCCAAGCTTGGTCGATACCGTGCGGATGATTTTGAACAATCGCTCGTGAAACTTGGACGTACGCTCCGTATAAGAGCATGTACCCAGAAATGCGATTGACGTATGACTCTGAACTTTCAAACGCGTTTGGGTCATCTTCGCTCGGAGCGTATCCACAAATCTTAAAATACTCTTTTTCGTCTTCATATTTACTCTTCAAAAAGGGATAATACTTCGGCACGGCTAAAGGGCAAACATCTCGAAGTAAAGCGACGAAAATTTCTCCCAACTCTGGAACATGCGCAGCACATCTCGCCAACACTTCCGCTAATGCAAATGCGTAGCGATTCAACTTTGCAACTTGAACATCGCATTGCGCTAAAATCTTCTTCGATAGCGTAATCATAGCATACGTGCGAATATGATCCGGCGTCGCAGGCGTTAAGAACTCTGAAATTATATCGTTCGCTTTCTTCAAAACCTGGTCTTTCGTACATGCGATTTGTTGTACGTGTACGGTCAAACGCTGGATAATCGTTCGCCGTTCTCTTTTCATATCCGCAGCGGCAGAATACGCTGCTATTCTCTCTCTCGCATAATGAAGAACTTCGAGTGATTTCTTCTCAGCCTCTAAAGCTTCAGACGTGACGTATACCGCCGGGACTTTCTCAGCTTCTCTCAATTTTGCCTCAGCTAACGCTTTCGCTTCTTCTTCTTCTTTAATTTTTTCCTTTTGTTTTCTGAGCTCTATTTCGCGCTTTTCTTGTTCGAATTTCTGTTCTGTTTCAATCTTTTTCAATTTATCCTTCTCCTCGCGCTGCTTTTGCGCCTCCGTCTTGGCATCTTCAACGATTTGTGAAATGTTTTCTAAATTTTGTTTCCGCTCCTTCTCAGCACTCATTAATCGCACTTCAGTTGCTTTAATCAATACATTAGCATCATCCGTGTCTCGTTGAGTGAGCGCTTCTTGATACGCGTTTATTTTTATCATCGCTCTATCGTGTGATGACTTCTCTTCGATTAACGTCAAACGCAACTCTTCTTCTATTCGTTGCATGCGTTGTTGCGCCGCGAGTTGTACGCGTTGTTTACGCAAACGAGCGTATTCTTCTTCTTCGTCTTTCGCGTTCTCTACTGCTAGTTTTGATTCAATCATCTTATTACTCGTTTTCTGTGTTTGTTTATTATTATTATTATCGTCATTTTCATCATCATCGTCAGCATCTTCATCCATTTCAGTCATTGTACTGACTGATAATTTGTTGAATTTTAACAATTCGAGATCGAAGTCATCATCCATCGATGGTGCTTGAAGAATGACCTGTATTCCTTTCCCATTTTTATTATTCGTATTATTATTATTATCGTTCAGTAATGGCTGCTTGTTCTTATTTTGTTGTGTTTGTTTTCTCCTACTCATTATTATTGTTGGGCTTGGGCGGTACCCTACTAGTGCGAAATCATCATCATCATCATCATCATTGTTATCACTAGTTCTTTTAGTTCTACTACTCATTTCTTTATTATTATTATTATTATTGATATTATTATCGTGAGATGGAGGAATTTTTTGCCTCAAACAGCAGCAGTAGACAGCAGACAAAGAAGATAGAAGAGGAGAAGAGGAGGATGGACTGATGGACTGATGGAGAAGAAGAGAACGCGACAGAACAGCAGAGAGCAGAAATAGGAAGAGGCGAAAACGCGAGAATAAAAAATAATAACATCATTATTAGTATCAATATCATATTCACTTATCATCACACGCGCACTAACGAATCGCACTACTAATAAGTCTGTAAAGACGACGTCAATAATCCACAACACTCGCTCTTTGCGAACGAAGCTGTCACTTAAACAGATCTCTTCCTCCTCCCCTTCTTTGCTTTCTTTGAAAGATCTCTTCTTCTTCAAAACTCACGTTCAGCAAACGTCATCGTCTTCTTCTTCTTCTGTATTGAGTAGAAAAATGTTTACTACTACTGCTACTGCTGCTGCTACTATGCATTATAATAATAATAATAATAGTAATAATGTGAAAAAAGCACTTAATAATGTTAGCAGTAGTAATAGTAATAATAGTGGATTCAGTAAAGTTGCACCAGTTCATCGTCGCCGCATCGTCTCCAACAACAGAGGCAGGTTCATCACGAATCAAGCGAATAATATAAAAACCGTCGGCGCAATTGCTTCTCCGGCAGATAATGCCACATCTCCATCAATGGCATCAATGACCGCACCGAAGAATTTACACGGTTTTGAACTCGTGAAAGAAGAGTTTGTTCCAGAATATAACGCCAAAGGGTTCTTATTCAGACATAAGAAAACTGGGGCGGAGCTCATGTCGCTCTCGAGCGACGATGAGAACAAATCTTTTGGGGTGACGTTCCGTACGCCACCGCAAAACTCAACTGGTATTCCGCACATCCTCGAACACTCCGTTCTCTGCGGCAGTAGAAAATATCCAATCAAAGAACCTTTTGTTGAATTGATTAAAGGGAGTTTGAACACTTTTTTGAACGCAATGACTTACCCTGATCGAACGTGCTATCCAGTGGCTTCATGTAATCTCGCCGATTTCTATAACCTCGTTGATGTCTATTTAGATGCAGTGTTTCACCCGAAATGCATTGAAAACGAACGAACGTTTGAGCAAGAAGGTTGGCATTACGAATTGAACGACAAAGATGAAGATTTGACGTTCAAAGGAGTCGTATTTAACGAAATGAAAGGCGTTTACTCTTCTCCAGACTCTGTCCTCGCCAGAGAGTGTCAGCAAGCTTTGTTCCCAGATAATACGTACGGCGTAGATTCTGGTGGTTCGCCAGAAGTCATTCCAGACTTGACTTTTGCAGAGTTTAAAGACTTCCACGGAAAATTCTATCACCCATCAAACGCGCGTCTCTGGTTCTACGGCGACGACAACGTCGAGGAACGTTTGAAGATTCTGAATGGGTTTTTAGACGAATTTGACCCGAAAGCTGTCGATTCATCCATCGCCTCGCAATCTTTCTTCAAAGAACCGAAGCGAGTGGTGAAAACTTACGCCGCCGGTGAAGATGAGGAAGCGCAAAAATGTTTTGTTCAAATTAATTGGTTATTGAACGATAAACCGTTTGATCAAGAAACTGCGTTAGCCGTAGGTTTTCTAGACAACTTGTTGCTAGGCTCGGCTGCTTCGCCATTAAGACTTGCGTTAGAAGAGTCCGGTTTAGGTGAAGCAATCGTCGGATTCGGTTTGGAAGACGAATTAAAGCAACCGTCATTCGCGATTGGCATGAAAGGCGTGGAAGAAGCGGATATTCCAGAAGTTGAGAAATTAATTTACGACACTATGGAGAAGATTGCAAAGGAAGGATTCAGTGACGATGCTATCGAAGCCTCTATCAACTCCATCGAGTTCTCTCTTCGCGAAAACAACACTGGACGTTTTCCTCGAGGATTATCGATGATGTTGCGCTCTCTTTCGGCGTGGTTATACGAAGGCGATCCTTTCGAACCATTACGATACGAGGAACCGTTGAAACACTTGAAATCGAGAATTGCTTCTTCTGAGGATGTTTTCAGACCGCTCATGAGAAGAATGTTTTTAGAAAACACGCACCGCGTTACAGTTGAATTGAAACCGGACCAAGCGCAAGGCGAAAGAGAAACAAACGAAGAAAAGATGAAATTATCCGCCAAGAAGTCATCTTTGTCTGCTGATGAAATCGAGCACGTCGTTGCCGAAACTGCAGCTTTGAAACTTATGCAAGAAACTCCAGACTCACCGGAAGCATTAAAGTGCATTCCGGCGTTGGCTTTATCCGATATCCCGAAAACTTCGAAAGAAATCCCTTGCGATGTGAGCTCGATCGGATCGACTGAATTATTGACGCACGATTTATTTACAAATGATATTATTTACGCCGAACATCTCCTGGATATGACATCGATTCCGGAAAATTTGTTGCCTCTCGTTCCTTTATGGACGCGCGCACTTGGTAGAATGGGAACTTCCAAGAGAGATTTCATTGAATTTGATCAAACTATTAACGCGCAAACAGGCGGTATTTCGGTTTCTCCATTTGTTTCGTCAATTCATGGAGATCCTTCTGCTGTTTCGGCGTATATGGTTTTCAGAGGGAAAGCCACTTCGGACAAAGCAGATGTCATGCATGATTTAATGACAGAAATGTTGTTCGATTCAAAACTTGACGATCAGAAAATCTTCAAGCAACTCGTTCTCGAAACGCGTTCTGGGATGGAAGGCCGAGTACAAGGTTCGGGTCACTCTATCGCCGCTTCGCGTTTGGAAGCCCAAGACTCCGTTGCAGGATGGGTGAATGAACAAATGGGTGGTTTAGATCAACTCGAATACTTGAGAAAGTTGGCAAAGCGCGTGGATGACGATTGGGATTCTGTGGTTGCAGATTTGGAGAAGATTCGCTCTTGTGTTTCTTCGCGCAATAACAGTATCACAAACTTAACTGGTGATTCGCGAACGATAGACTTGTCACTCAGTAGCGCGGAGAAATTTTTGGGTTCTTTGAATCAAAACGCTTCAGTTTCGTCGTCCAAGAACATGTGGAAGACTATTAATCCGGCTGTGAACGAATTACTAACGGTTCCGACTACTGTCAACTACGTCGGCAAAGGTGCGAATTTGTACAAGAGTGGATACGAGTTGAACGGGTCTTCTTATGTGATTAACAAATTGCTTGGAACCACTTGGCTTTGGGATCGCGTGCGCGTTTCTGGCGGTGCATACGGCGGCTTCTCCGATTTCGATTCACACTCAGGAATGTTTACGTATTTATCTTACAGAGATCCAAATTTGTTGAAAACTTTGGATAATTACGATGGTACGGTTGAATTTTTACGTAACTTGCACGTCGATAACGACGAATTGACGAAATCGATTATTGGTACGATTGGTGAAATTGATGCTTACCAGTTGCCGGACTCTAAAGGGTACTCCTCGCTCATGCGTCACTTGTTGAAAATCACTCCAGAGGAACGCCAAGAACGTCGCGAACAAATTCTTGGGACTACCAATAAAAGCTTCAAGGATTTCGCGGATGCTTTAGAAGCCGTGAAAGCTCCTTCAGCACGAATATCGGCCGTGTGCTCTCCAGAAGCTGCTAAAAAAGCGAAAGAAGAGCGACCTGAATTGGATTTTAAAATTACGCGCGTCATTTAATGAATAAACGAAACGTAAGAAGAAAAGAACATAATAATATGATTTTTTTTCGTAAACAACACACAACTACTTCCATAACCGGCGACTAGTCGCTTTCACACTCATACCATGTGTCACTAAAGCTCCAATTCCAACGACTAATAAACTTATGATTAATAATCCGTAAGAAAACTCCTCATCCAAGGCGTCAAAAGACTGTGACGGGTGTAATCGAGTATAAAATACATCCACTCCGCGCGCCATACATAAAACGGTTGACTCGAGATCTGTTGGAGCCGTAATCACATCTTTCAATCGAGCGACGACGTTCTTGTTTGTTACCCATGACGCAGGCATTAATGGCAAGACTTCCATGTACGGGATCAAACCTTCCTCTTGATCAAACGTGGACGGCTTTGTAGGTCTTCTTGGATCGAGCCATCTTTTATCGAGCGCAACTACTTGATCGGTATCTGTACCAAGTAATACTTGGTGCCCAGTGATACCGCGCGCTGATGTAGTAACACGCATAAATTTTGTTCCCGGACGAATGAAGTATGATTGACCGAGAACACGTAGTGGTGGTGGTGTGAACGATGATAACACCATCTCGTCATCATCCGTCTGTGTATTACGTGCACTATAGCTACTACCGGAAGTTTTATTATTCGAACTTCCAAACAAAGATTTTAACACTAACTCAGATACAGCCTTATTTTTGCGCGCTTCTGAGTCATCGTATACTTCTAAAACACTTATAGCGTGTCGTTGTGCATCGGTGTCGTAGTAAGAATACGTGATCCAGTTTTCACAAAGTGACGCGAAAACTGGCCCTTTCGCTTTCGCGTGGTGTACCCTATAAATGATTCTTCCAGAAACACCCTCAACGAGATGTGCGTGGATACCACGTCCATCATCAGTCGCAATGAAAAAGACGTTCGGGTTGACGTACTTGAACATCGTTGAACGATCACCTGGGACTTTCACCCAAGCGTGAACGGATTCAGATTTTGAGGGTTTGCGCGAAAATCCAACGATATTCCCAGATTCTGGTGGAAACGTAATCGTCCACGAATGTATGCCAGTAGCACCAAACTCTTTATCAGTTAAACTGAAAGCGTATCCCCTGACCTCGTTTCGCTCTTGGTCAACAACATAATAGGAGTTTCTCGAAATTGCCTTTCTCACTCCGTCAACTATTGCTGAACTCTGAATTTTCGTAGTAGGGTATATTGACGCCTTTCCAACGTCATCGACGAGTAGTATCCTCGAATTTTCTCCCGAAACTTCAAGCGGCACTAAACGAACCGCAGCAAAATCAAAATATGTCGCATCCACTGCAATATTTCCACTATCTTGATACACGCAGTGCACAATTGTTGTCGTAGAGTTCTTTGCAATCGTGAGCAGAGCGTCTTTTTCGCCAATTTTCCACGGCATCAAAGCGGTAAACTTCCAATTGTTCTTGGAACAACCTAAGTGCGTGCGCCACAACACTCTTCCATCGCCGTTGTGTAAAGCAAGTAAAGATCCAGATGGAGTGAGAAATATTAGAGAACGTCGGAAGCCGATTTCATCACTGGTTGGGAGCAGCTTTGTACCTCTGGCTCTACGAAGTTTTGCCAATTCTGCGCGCATTTCTGCGTCCGCGCGATTTAGACGCGCCGCGAGTGCCAAATATTGCACGCGAGCTGATTCTTTTAGAGAAGGTTGAACAACGACCGTTGTACTAGTCGTTCGTTCATGGTGTGAGTCTGCATAAACTGATGCGGGTTCAGGTAAATATCCAAACATGGATTCGCTCGCTGTAGCGATTGATTCTTCCCGAGACCAGACAGGGTTTCTCTTTTTTTTCTTATCCACAAAACTTAAAAACGCATCTCTGTGCATGACAATCGCATTTGTATTCTTTGGATCCACAAACACACTCTTAACGTACGCGTACTTTTTCAAAGTACCGCTTTCGTCGCCCATTTGCCACTCGACAACATGAATCTCATCGTTTCCGTTCCCTATTAAAGCGCGAGCATTCATTTTGAGAACCACGGAAGACGAGGAAACTTTCGAACTTTCAACCACGAAGAACTCATTGTTATGAAACGAAAACGCTACTTTGTTTTTCTCCGGGAAAGCGCGCACGGCAATCAATTGCATTTTTGAATCATCAAGCATGCGAAGTAACACGACTTCGTTAGAATTGGAAAGCGTCATAGCTCCTGCTGCTCGAGAATTTCGATCGGTCGCTTCATCGCTCGTAGAAACGACTGCGTTCAACTCGATAGAATCAGATTTATCGTCAGAGATGCCGAATTGCGTAACCGGAACGTTTGCAATAATGGACGAGTCGCTTCCTTTAGTATCAAAAAAGTTTGAAGCGTCGATTGAAACTATTGTTGATACCGCACCCTTTTTTGATTTCAACAACGCGACGATGACTTTGTCGTCGTTTTGCCCAGCGCAAAAAACAGAATACTTCGTCGTCGTACTACCTTCATTATCATTAGTATTTTTACCATCATCATCATCATAGTTTCCAATGTCGACAGTGGTGGAAGATTTAGAAGAAGCGATTCCTGAAAGTTTAGCGCCTCCCAAGGCTGATTTCATCACGTATCCATCAGAGGCGCGCAAAGCAGCTCCGCAGATTGCCGAATCCGCCATCGATACGCCTATTGCATAAATCGTTTGCGTACCTTCGGAGCATATTTTTTGTAAATGACATTTTTCGTTCGTTTCGGTCGAAATGGCTTCCGCGACGTTTGTTTTCCATTGCGTCACACCATCAGCGAGAGAGCGCAATTGTACAGTTCCTTTAGCTAAAACTAAGAAATCAATAATTGTATCTCCGTCGACGTCTTTACCGAGCGGAACTATATCGATACCAACATCTTTGGCTGATTCTAAGAACAATTCTTCCGAAGCTGCGGCTTCTGTATATGCAATACTCTCCCATATCATCGTCCCATCTGAGAGATCTATAGCTCTAATGAACTTCCCGTTCGATGATTGCGTCAATAGAAATCTATTCGATTGTACAGTCGTTGGTGAAACCAAAGTCGCGTAATCGACTACGTCGAACTCGTCGTTCATCACCCTCCATTTGATTTCACCAGTTTTCGAAGCAATAGATGCGATAATATTTGATTTATGATCGGTTATGAAAATGATTTGTTCATCATCGATATTATTATTGCTACTATCGAATGATACGAATTTAGTTTCTCCAATGAATTTCTTGTGCCAATCATAAGTACCAAGTTGGTCCTCCCTCAGCGCCCGAACTGCGCTCATACGAGAACACGAACTCAACATCATCGTCGTCGTCGTTAATAATACTATTCTTGTCATTGACATCATCGAGAAATTCATTGATAGTAATGATGATTGTAACGACCACCTTCGAATGGATGATGATGATGATTTCACCGTACTCAAATTATTATTATTATTATTATTATTATTATTATGCAGTTGTCAGATGTTCCTTATTGATGTTTTCCTTCCCCATCAGCATTTTGCCAATCTGCCAAGGCTAATCGATACATATTTATCATTTTATCAGCACAGCAAACAGCAAACGGCAAAACGTAATTCGCGAGCCTTTTGGAAAAACAATAGACAATAAACGACGAACGCACGTACATACATACATACATACATACATACATACATACATAACACGAACACGAGTTGGACCCTACTGTAATAATAATAACAATATAAATTCAACAACAACAACAAAAATAACAAAAATAACAACAACAAAAATAAATAAATGGCATCATCGTCTAACTCTGGTTTCTCTTCAACCGATGGGTGGAAGTTAGGAGTTCTGTTCTTATTGTTCGTCGTGATATCATACGCGTTCATATCGTTCAATCATAAGTTAGAGAACTATTTAAGAGAACGCAAATTAAGAGCTTTAAGACATGTTTTACATAAACTACAACACGAAATCATGCTCTTAGGATTTATATCATTATCTCTAATAGCTTTACAAGAACCGTTATTGAAGATATGTACGAAAGAAAGTGTAAGTAGTATAAGTAGTGGTTATGTCGATGACCCTGCTGAGAAATATACGCACTCATGCCCTGTTGGCGAGAAACCGTTCTGGTCAGCGACAACTATACATCAAACGCACATATTTATATTTATTTTAGCCGTCACGCACGTCGCGTATATCTCGTTATCGATGTTGGTCTGTATTATTAAATTGAATTCGTGGAAGAAGTGGGAACAGGGTAATCACGATATAGTCCCTCTGAATCCACACATTAATCCTAGACTAGTCATCGATGCAAATTTAATAGTTCTAATTTGGAGAGCGTTCTGGGCACAATTCAGGTTTTCGGTGAACAGAGAATTATATCTTTCGTTGAGAAGACTTTTTGTCGAGCGCTTAGGGACTCCGGATGATTTCCATTTTCACGATTTCTTAGTCGAAGCGATGGAGGAAGATTTTGCGAATATCATCGATACGAAAGTTTTTATGTGGTTTTTAGCCGCCTTATGGGTGACTGTACCTAAATATGTATTTCTTCCAGGTGGTATTGCCGCGTTGGCAATCATGCTTTTCGTTGGTACGATGTTAGAGGCTGTAAATATTAGGTTAGCGCAAGCGGCTTATGAACGCTTTGAAGGTGAAGCGGCGACGTCAAAAATTGTAGATAAAGATGGTAATAGTGTGAGTGCTGATGGCAGTAGCGACGGCGGCGACGATAGGAGCAGCATACATGGAGCCGCGTCTCCTTTAGGGACTGGAACCATGCAAGCAATAGCGGAAGATGGGAAACCTACAACTAACAACAACAACCAACTAGGGCCGTCTAAAAGTTTTGGCGACTACTTGAAAGATCGAGCGGGTGGTTTTTTTAAAGGCGTAAAGGAAATAGTCATACCCGGGAATGCAAATAAAGAGTTGACGAGTGAAGAAAGATCGCGCAGACGGCGCGCATTGAGAGCAGAAATTGATTCAAAGAACTATTTTTGGCGCGGTAAACCTCAAATTTTACTCACGATATTTCAATACGTACTCTTTGAGAACGCTATGTCTTTGGCGATGCTGATCTTTTCAGCGTGGCAAGATCCTGATTGGCTGAATACTAACGCAAACGTTAAGAAAAATGCTTCAGTTATTCTTTTCGCGGTTGATATCTTAGTCCTTTTGCATTCTGCGTATTTCATTTTGCCCGTGTACGCGATTTCATCCGTCGTAGGCACGCATTGTTCAATGTCACTCGTTCAATATGCAAAAAAAATGGGCATATCAAATGAACGAGCGGTAGAAGCTTATCGCAAACGTTCTGATGTTAAGAGGAATGATGGCAATGATGGAAATTATCCTGCCGGCGACGATGAATTCATGTACGACTCCTCTGGCACACAAACTCCAGATTTCATCACAAACGCGGCGGACGAAGTTCTAAACGCGGCGGCATCGCAGTCAACGAAAAAATCAACAAAAGGACATCATCATCACGTACCCGAATTATTTTCGCATTTCGTTGGTCTTCCAACAGATAAAAAACGAAATGAAGTTACAATTGCACCGTTTGATCATTCGTTAGATAACGAGCGATCGATGACTGCTCTTCTAGGCGCGATTTTGACGAAACAGATGCGAGAACTTCGTGCGAAAGAAGCCGCGCGAGCGGCACAGAAGAATAGACCGAGACCGCATACGAATCATTCGCCTTTGGCAGCGCTAAAACGCACAATGTCCGGAAGAGGTTTGAATTTAGGATTAGAAGAGATGACCGATTCTCAACAATTGCCGAATAGTAGGTTTCAAGGCGAAGCGCTTTCTTCTCCCAAGTGGGATGTTTCCGAGCGAGCAAAGCTATCGCTTGAAAAGGAAGAAACCTCTTCTTCTCGAGAACAACAAAACACAGAAGAGCAACAAGAAGAGCAACAAAAACAGCAGAAAACTACGGCATCATCATCGAGTGGAGGCAGAATGGTCTCGTCCACGCGCGCGGTTCCGTCTTTGAAGGATGTGTTTCGATTTACGGAGCAACAACCGGCACGTACGCGCATGAGTCTCGGCGAAGAACCCACTTCCGTTGGTACGAGTACGAATGAACAAGGCGAGCTCGAGGAAGTTGTCGTCGTTGATAAAAGGCGAAGTATTGATCTAACGCAAATGAGCATTCAGGAGGAAAGTACAAATGAAGACAATGACGAAGAAAAGAAAAACAGAAAAGAAAAAAATGATGATGAACCACTCGCTACGGCTCGTAGTTTAAGAGATATATTTCCTTCTTCCAAATAGAATATTAGTTTTTAGTTTTACAAAATAATATCCGAACAAAATAATCGAATCTAGTTCTCGTCGTAAGCTCTCTTCGCCTTGAGAGCGAGCTCGCTAGAACAAAGTTCTAACACTTCTCTCCATAAAGGTTTTGGTAAGGCGATCACTGGTTTGAGCGCAATTTGTCTAGAGCAAGCCACTGGATACCACACACCGCGAGCGCACTCGGCTTCGAGTTGCCCTGGGCCCCAACCGCAGTAGCGAGCAAAAAACTTGAAGTGTTGTGGATCTTTCTCCCCTTTTTGAATCAGTTTTCCGGCGTCGGAAAAACCGCCAATGAACACGCCCGGGGAAACTTCCTCGGAATCTTCTACATCTGCGGAACCATGTAAGAAACTGACTGTTCCATCACCTACGTCTCCACCGAAATATAAAGCGTTTTCACTAAACGGTCCATTCTCATCGCTTACTTGTCCCATTTTATACATCGTCGGTCTGTTCAATATTACTCCCATTGAGCCTTGGCTAGAATGATCGAGTAATAAAATGACGCTTTGATGAAAGTATTGTTGTGCTGTAATGAATTCATCCGATGCCGCGACTATTAACGAACCTTTCTCTGGTTTGGCGATGACATGCGCCCAAGGTTTATCTTTCGCGAGTTCTGGATTTTGCGTTTTCAATAACTCTAGATTAGCTTCGGTAGCTTCTGAAACGCGCCTTTCACGTTCATCGGCGCTTTCGGCTCTGACGTTATCAATAGCATCATCAATTAAAGATGCTTTTTTCTTCCTTCTCATTTGTTGTTCTTCTTGTTTTTGTTGTTGTTCGGACAGTTGTGATTTAATTTCCTGAAGTTGTTTATATTCAATCTGTTCGTCAGGGGTTTCTTGTTGCGACTGTTGTGCGACTAACTTTGCTCGGAATTCTCTCCAGTCTCCTTCTAAAGCAGGTGCGACGTCGTCTTCTTGATCATTAAAATCTGGTACGTTGTTGTCTTCTCCATCATTATTATTATTGTTATTATTATTATCATCGTCATCGTTGTCGTCGTTGTTCGATGCTCTTACCGTGACCGAGTTAATAAGTCTCTGTCGATGACGTTTATTAGAAAAAGTTCGTTGTCGTCGATGAAGAGTATTAGTTACAGGCGAAGAAAGCACTGTTTTAGTCGTCGCTCTGTTAGTCATCGTCGCAGTCACTGTTAAAGATGTCATATTGATATGAACAAAATATGTATATACAGTTATATAATTTATATACGTACTGGTATATATATCTCAATCTTCTTTCTCACGCGCGTGTTCTGTTAAGTAAGTTTTTATTGTTGAGACTTTATCTGTTTATACGCCGTTACGTGTTGTTTTCAAAAGGAAGTAAAAAACTTTATTCTTGTTTTTCTGCTGCTGATTGCTGATTGCTGCTGCAGTGAATATAGTGGTGATTCTATCGTCACTCTGTTCCACGAGTAGACCATATTTAATAATACAAAAATAAAAGACAGAGAGAGAGAGAGAGAGAGAGAGAGAAAGAAATCATGCAATCTATCGTATTAAATATCGTTCAACCTGTACATGCGAACAAAAACAATACTCTTATTCTTGCTAGAAAGAGAAATAAAACAACGAAGGTGATGAACACTAAATTCCAATCGAAAGCGTCGAGCCAACATAATCATCATCACCAACACCATAATAATCATAATAATAACACTTTTATTAAAACGACGACGACGACGACGTCGATAAAGAATAACATTAAAAGAAACACCGTCATCACTCGAATGTTACCTGGTATGGGTGGCCCCGGTGGCATGCCGAACATGCCAGGCATGGACCCAGAGAAGATGAAAGAAATGCAAGCCGCATATCAAGAAGCTATGAAGAATCCAGAAACGGCAAAGAAGCTTCAAGAGCAAATGAAGCAAATGCAAGGGATGATGTCGAACCCAATGGTGCAACAACAAATGCAAGCTATGCAGAACATGGTGCAAAATGAAGACATGCAGAAAAGAATTGCTAAATTGAAAGACGATCCAGAATTCGCAGACTTCTTTGACGATTTAAGAAAGAACGGCCCAGGGGCGATGATGAAATATTCAACGAATCAACAGTTTTTGAAAAAGCTTAACGATAAACTCGGAGGCGAAGAAGCCATTCGCGCCGCAGCCGGTGGAGCGATTCCAGAAAACGCAGCTCCTCCAGGAGGCAGTGTTGCACCACCGCCACAACAACAAGTCGCTGCCGCTGAACCGATGCCGGAGGTTGAAACGTTACACGACGCCGCGAGATATGGCGACGTCGAAGCGATTGAAGATTTTCTCGCGATTGGTAAAGACGTTAACGCGAGAGACTCTTCGCAACGAACGCCTATTCATTACGCTATTGCGTTTGGGAAAGGTAGCGCTGGTGAGGAAATTTTCGATTTACTCGTCGAAGCCGATTCTGTCGATTTGAATGCGAAAGATGAAAAGCAAAATACGCCTCTTCATTACGCGTGCGGCTATGGGAAAGTTTTCGCGGTGAAAAAGTTACTTGAGATGAATAGCGACATAAAAGCTAAGAATGGAACTGGGAAGACGCCATTAGATTTGGTCAAATTAGAAGCGAAAAATCCAATAAACGACGACGCCGAGTTGATGAAGTTGCTAGGTGCGTAATACTATTTTTAATCACACAAACACTAATACTATATATATAAATATTATTTACTTACGTAGATGCTATTTCCTCGTACTTTTGCACTAACTTTTCCGGTGTTTCGTTTACGAATTTCGAAAGAATACCCCACCCTGTCACCTGGCTCTTCAATAAATAATCAGAATTATCTTGATACTCGTTTTCATCTTTTTCGTCGTCGTTTACTTTGAAATGATGGGAGTATAAACCCATTATCAAGCTAGTTATCATTCTCGTGATGACTAGAATTGGCAGAACTTCTATTTCGTACTTGTTCAGAGTATAAATTTCATTATATCCAGAAAGTAAAGCCTCGCACGCTTCTAAGGGTTGTTCCGGTGAAGCCAATGCGCAATACGCCATTGCCGTTGCAATTTCAATCACTTTCCATGATACGCAAATATCACCAAAATCTATTACTGCAAATTCATAATCACCGACCTTTTTTTTTATCAATAATATGTTTGACTCGTTCAGGTCGTTATGTATCACACCTCTAGGTAAATTTTCATGAGCGTTCCCAGTCACGAATCCATTTTTAAACCAATCAAAAACCTTGTTCGCCAAGTCTTCTTTTTGTTTCTCTAATATACCACCACATTTTTTTAATTCGTCTAGAAAATATGTCACATCCATGAAGTTTCTAACGTCCCAAAGATGTTCGCGCTTCTCGAGCTGCTCGTATAACGAGTATGCTGCTGAACAATTTAGGTTTTGTTGTTGTTGTTGTTGATTCCATTTATCGAAGCTGGTTGATATTCTCCCAACGAAATTACCAACGCTATGCCATAATAATAACTTCTCGTCCTCATTTTCACTCAATGAATTCACTTTGTCTACTAAAAGCTCTCCATCTATGTAAGTTAACATTTTAACCGCATGTTTGTTACCATCTTTCTCAAATTCAAAATAGTACTTCCTCTCATCATCTTCATCAAGTTTAAGTTCCAGTTGTTGAGAGCAAACGATGTTATCGGAAGATAATAAATGCATCATTAAATTGCGTTGACATTCCAATATTCTTCTATTCGGTTCAACTGAATCTACTTCGTTATGGAACTTTAAAATATATTTCTTGCTCTTTTTCTCACTATTGTTGATGTCGTTACCTAAAACCTGCCGTTGATGTACTTCTTCTATTAAGAAATTCGCGTCGTCGTAGCTATTAATCGCTTTAATTTTTTTGTTATTATTATTACTATTATTAATTAAATTAAGTACATTTAACGCCTCTTCTTCTGTTATTTTCGGACGACGATTCTTCCTCTCCTTCTCATCGCGTAAGGACTTCTTAAACGACGACGACGACATACTAGTTAATTATTAATCAGTGATGTGCTGTTCCGATTTGTCAAAAAGAAGAGAAGAACATTTCCGAATTCGCTGATGATTTTAACTGGCACACGCCATATTATTCAGTTATTGTGTTTCGACCTAGGTAAACGCAAAGTATCAACATACAACTTGTTTCTGCGCGCTTAATCATCATCATCTATAATAATAATAATAATAATAATAGTACTAATTCTCCACTCTGTTTATAGTTCAACAATGGCGTTAAGTAGTTCTAGATTATTAATTCACCAACAACGACAACATCACAACCTTCATCATCATGAGTGGAACAAAGCGAGCAAGAGGAGAAGAACGATTTTAATGAGGAATAATGCGACGACGACGACGACGACAAAACAAAAAGAACAAGAACAACAACAGAAGATGGTGATGGTAATGGTTAATAATGAATATCAAGATAAATCCCACGAAATTCATTATGCAGAAGTATGCGACGACGACGAAGGCAGAGAAGATTTCAACAAGAGGAAAAAGAGAAGAGATCCTTTAGCCTCTTTAGCTCGAAAACGTGAGAAGAATAAGGATGATGAGTTACGCATAAATTTGGTAACGAAAGGGTTGGAGAATTTACTCACAGAAGGCAATTTAAAGATGAAAAAGAAGAAGAAGAAGAAGAAGGGAGGAAGTTCATCTTCATCATCATCATCTTCTTCTTCTTCTTCTTCATCGAGCAGCAGTAGCGATTCAGACTCGGGGGGAGAAAAGAAATCACACAAGAGAGAAAAAAAACGAACGAATGAAGCGGGCAACACCACAACTGCGTTATTATCGCTTGGAATGGGTAAGAAGAAAAAGAACAAGAGAGGGAAAACGGTTATTTCACAAGCCGCCACATCCGCCGAAGCTAATAACGTTTCGTCGTCCTCTGACAAGGAAGAGCCCGCTGGTTTAGCGTCTCTCGGGGCATGCCCGTTGCTTTCGCCTCTCGTATTAGGTGAAGGCGGCTTTGTTCCAATTGCAACTCTCGAAGTTTGTACGGGAAAATATTGTAGACGGAATGGTGCATACGCAATTGCAGATGCTTTAAAGAGCGAGCTCCCAAAAAATTGGCCTTGTGAATCATCAGCTGGCAGGTGCATTGGAGGTAAATGCAGAGACGGTGTAAACATTGGCGTTCAATCTTCTCTTGGATACGAGAAATTTTCAGGAATGGATTTAGCAACCGCGAGAAGTGTTTTCATTCCAATGGCTTTGAGAACGAATGAAATTAACGGAACCGTCGACGAAGGCGACGGTGGTAAGATTCTTTCTTTGAGTTCTCCTCAGCAAACGACAAAATCTGTTGTAACTCAATCGATGGATAGCGACGCGCCTAAGGGTTATATCCCCAAAATCAATTAGCTTTTCTTAGGTACTAGGTACTTTGTAAACATACATCATGTAATTCTTTATTATTAAATGTTAAATACTTAATTTTTTCGCGTCGTGTTGTCTCTCAATAATCAAATTTCCTTCTTTATAAATTAATTGGTGTGTAGTTCAATATGGCGAATAATAAAAATCGCCGCGAAGAGCGAAAGTTCCGCATGATGGAGTTAGGAATAGATGATAATGATAATGATAAGAAGAACAATGTAGAAAGAACAAACACTGACGAAGATGTTGGAGCAACACCATCATCTTCATCATCATCAAATAATAATAATAATAATAATAATAATAATAATAATAATAATAATAATAACACGAATATCGCGGAAGCATTTTCTGGAGATAAAACAAATCAGATTGTGACAAGAATACAATATTATTATCGTTTATCCGGTCTCTCAGAGTATCCATTAATTACATTAGCTCTAGGAACGATGTTGTTTTGGTTACTAATCTCTTTTTGTTCATCGTTGATTTTCGATTCTTCATATGAAGGTAATGGGTTGAAACTAAGACCGGCGAACGCACTCCCGAGACGGTTCAGATTTGGCGAGAACGGCGTACCGAAAGAACGCGCGAACGCTGTAAGAATAATGCCAGCTTCTGATTTCAGACATTTTGATGAATTAAAATCGTTCATGCACGCGACAGAGTTAGCCGGTTTGGGTGTAGACACAGAAGGACATGTTTTGAAACAACGTCCGTTAATGGAGTTGAACAAAGCGAATTTAAAATCGCTTTTAACATCCCCACCACCACCATTAGCACCAGGAGAGGAAGAGAAGAAAAAAAGAGAAGTATACGACGTTGATTTACCGAAAGGATTTAATCGATGGGATGAAGTGCATCAAAATATATGGAGAAAAGCAAAAGAGAAACACATTCAAGAATTGCGCGTAGAAGCTATGCTAGAAACGCATGCTAAAGCAACAAATTTTATTATGAACGATAAGGATCATAAAGAATTAGATAAGGTCTTGCAAGAAGAGTCTGCCGAGAGAGCTAGAGCGCATTTACAACACGTCCTACGCGAGCACGATCACGATAAGTTCCCGTTGCAATTTTAAATTTATTGTTATTTTTGTTGTATTACGGTGTGCATTTATTAGGTATACACTGTACAAGCAAAGTTTTCGATGGAGTTGATTGAATATTTCGTTGGGAAATGGGAATAAATTGACCAAAGCTAATTTGATTCACATTCTTAAATCTGAGAATGCGCTGACGGCTGAGAATCAAACCGCAAGAACCAAAAATTTATTATTGTATGTCTAAATATAAAAACTAAAAAATTAATGTTTCCATAATCGCAGCATCTTATCTTTCCCTCCGGAAGCACCTTTCGTTCCTAATGGTGACCAATCGCACGCGTATATTTCATCCGAATGCCCGGGTAAATCGAGCTCGAGTTTTTTCAATCGAATGCTCCATACTTTCAACGTTGAATCTTTCGATGCGGATAACACAAATCTTGAATCTGCACTCCATGCTATTTGGTATACAGCTCCGACATGTCCTCGAAACGTGCATACGAAATCTCCAGTCTCGCCGTTCCATAATTTGACTGACTTATCGAACGACGCGGATGCAAAATACTTGCCGTCTGGTGAAAAAGCGACGTGGTTTATGAGCTGCACGTGACCGGTCAATCGTTTCAAGGCCGTTTTCGAGTGCGATGGTTCCCATAGGAACATCGTGAAATCATCTGACCCACTTATTAATCGTTCGGGTTTATTTTTCGTCAATTTTTTATATCTTTCCAAAGCTTTTTCTTTTTGACTTTCAAACGAATCTTCCTTCTTGCCGGTTTCATCAAACGCTCCAGTTCGAAGCGCGAATTCGGAGGATAACGCTAAAGTATTGACCCAATGCGCGTGGCCTTTAAGCTGCCGAACAATTTTCCCATCGTTTGCATCCCATGCGTATACAGTTGTATCTCTACTAGCGGTATAAATCAATCCTTCGCCGCCCCATTTGATTGACGAAAGTGCTCTAGAATGCGCCGATAACGAAAATAAAGGAATTTTTCTATTCACGTTCCATACTTTTGCTGTACCGTCTGCGGATGCTGAGACGAACCTAATATCGTTTACAGATTTCGTTGCATGCATTGGTTCCCAGCTTAAACCTACTATATGCTTTTTATGTCCCTTCAAAATCCCTTTCGATTCGCCAGTTATCGGATCCCACAATCGAACCATGTTATCCATACCCCCGCTCGCTATTATAGTCGCACATGGTGACCATGCTACGCATAAAACCCAATTCGTATGCCCTTTACACGTAACTTTTGGCCCTTCACTTTCATGGTTCCATAGTCGTACGGTCGTATCGCCGGACCCAGAACATAAATGTTTCCCGCACGGTGAAAACGAGACGGATAGAATTGCCTCTGCGTGTCCAGGAATAGCGGATGAACATCTCGTCACAGGTCTCACTCTGAACAAAGCTTGCGGTGCGTATACAATCTTCAAAACTTGTTCCATAGATTGTTTCGTCTTTTCCAAATGTTTTCCCAAATCAGTAATCAAAGTCTGGTCGTTTATATAAAACTCGTATGGAAGTTTCTCCTGTTGTCGTTCTCCATCATCTTCTTCTGACGATTTGTTCCTTTCTGATTGTAATAGAGTATTTAACAATTCTTCTAATTGTTCTGAGGAACAGTCTTGTGGTAAATCTAATTGTGGCCCCGCTTTATTTCCATCCGTATCGACCAGTTGAGCGATGATATTTATTCTGCTCATATTGTTATTGTTCATTTTTGATGGCTCTACAGTATTAGTCGTCGTCTTCATGCGCTTATTAGACATGATGATGTCCTATTTATTTATTTATCGTATTTATTTATTTATTTATTTACGTAATAAATACTAGTAAATAAATAACTATATCTTAATATTGTATAGTAAGTACGCCTCACACTCTCCTCTCTCTCTCTAGTTATACATACGTGCGCGTGTAGGAGTGTGTATTATTTATGTTGATTATATGTATCACGCAAATATTTTATCAATAAATGGCGGCACATAGGTGCAAAGATTATTATGATGCTGATGGTGCAATCTCCCTCACAAAT